>Ga0265298_10000747_pt1 | contig 47657 bp, 46 predicted proteins | sample AusTroGonzalo_MG_3_FD_193486 | JGI IMG/M metagenome (GOLD analysis project Ga0265298, IMG submission 193486) | Bovine rumen microbial communities from tropical cattle in Woodstock, Queensland, Australia - Gonzalo_01 | ecosystem: Host-associated > Mammals > Digestive system > Stomach > Rumen ...
GAGAAGTCTGTCGACAAGGAAGTTACCGACGAAATGCTCTCCGTCAGAGCTGCAGGACGCAAGGTTGCCGAGCAGATCAGCGACATCCTGGACTACTCCGAACTCGACCGTAATAAGGCGGTAAGGAACAACGAAGACTACATGCTCTCATCAGTTCTTCACGATCTCGTTACCGACATCAAACAGTACAAATCCAAGGGTGTAGAGCTCATCATCGACGTAGATCCGTCCATTCCGGCAGTAATGAATACGGACGTATCCAAGCTCAAAAAAATATTGAAGGCCCTTATCTCCAATGGTCTCAAGTACACTCAAAAAGGCGGCGTATACGTAAGAATAACAACCGAGGAACAGTCCTACGGCGTTAACCTCTGCATCGAAGTAACCGACACCGGCATAGGCATGTCCGACTATGAACTCGAGAGAGTATATGACAGTTTCTATCAGGCTGATTCAGGACGCGCCAGAATGGGCGGCGGCCTCGGATTGGGTCTTGCAATCGTTTCCGGGTTCGTATCTCTCTTAGGCGGATTCATGACGATCGAGAGCAAACCCAACGTCGGAACAACTGTTAATGTCAGTCTTCCGCAAAAAGTCATTGATCATACAAGCTGCATGTCAGTATCGAATCCCGACCAGCTCTGCATCGGTGCTTATCTGCACTTTGAGAAGTATCCAAACCCTGCAGTCAGAGATTACTATAACGCCATGGTTCTCAACATCGTTAAGGGACTTGGCGTTCAGATGCACCGCGTTAATAACGCAGGCAACCTGAAGCTCCTCCGCGATACGATTCACCTGACACACCTGTTTGTCGCCGAAGAAGAATACGAAGAAAACGTTGAGCTAATGGAAGAACTCGCAAGAGACATGGTCGTTGCCGTAATAGCAAATGAAGATATCAGATTCCCTAAGAACACGAGGGTCAAGATCCTCGAGAAACCATTCTACTGTTTCCCTGTCGTAACCATTCTCAATTCCAGCATCAATGATTCCAAGGAAACGGGTGCCAAGAAGATGCGCTGTGACGGCATAAGAGCTCTCGTTGTAGATGATGAAGCAATGAATCTCGTTGTTGCAAAGAGTATCTTCAGCCGTTACGGAATGAAGATCTGGACAGTTACTTCAGGCCAGGAATCTATCGATATATGCAGAGAAAGAGTTTTCGACATCATATTCATGGACCACATGATGGGCGGCATGGACGGTGTCGAAGCAATGAAGAGGATCAGGACGGATGTTTCCGGACTGAACGGTTCGATCCCGATCGTCGCGCTTACCGCGAATGCAATGAGTTCCGCCAAGCAGATGTTCCTGAATGAAGGATTTGACGGCTTCGTTAGCAAACCTGTCGAGATTGAAGAGTTGGAGCGTGTATTGAAGCACGTCCTCCCCAAGTCAGCAATAACTTATACCGACGGATTCATCACTGAGATTCCCGAAACAGTTTCTTCCGAATCCGAAGAAAAACCCGAAGAGAATACAATTGAGATCAAACCGGAAAAAGATGTCTTTGCCAAGCTTAAGGAGAGCGGAATCGATACCGCTGCAGGAATCAAGTACTGCGTAGGTGACACCGAATTCTACAGATCCCTCCTGATCCAGTTTGCCAATGAATCCGGAGACAAGATCCTTCAGATGAAGAAGTTCTTTGCCGAGCATGACTGGCACAATTACGAAGTACTCGTTCATGCTCTTAAGAGCACGTGCAAAATGATCGGAATCTTTGGTCTGTCCGATAAGGCCAAGGATCTCGAGACCGCTGCAAGAGAACAAAAAGAAGATTACATCGTTGATAACCACGAAGATGTCATCAAGACATATTCACGCATTGCAGCCGATATCAAAGAGCAGTTCAATCTGAATTCCGATGAAGATGAGATCCTCGAATTCGAACCGGAAAGCGAAGACGGCAACGGAGGTGACGAAGCATGAAAGAATTATTGAATTATCTTTTCAGGCCCTCCAAGACCAGCCGTGAGGCTGTAAAATCAGCATACTACGGCTCACTGAAACCTACACATGTTATGCTGCTTATATCTGTAGTCATGTGCCTGATCTTCCTGGTGCTTAGTTTTTTCAACACCCCGTTCTTCGGAACGACGGCTTTTTACCACCGTATCTGCTATGGTGTCCTGTTCTGTGTAGCACTTATCTGGTGCGCGTGTGTCAGATACGCTCTAAGAGATTACGAGAGCCGTTTCAAAGTCGTATATGCCATGAATGTCATAATGAGCGCCCTGTTATACGCTTGGGCGCTGGCACTTGCATTTGTAAATGCGATCATGCGAAAAGAACTGGATACTACGATCTTCATGACCGTATCCCTCATCGTGCCGTTAAGCATTTACTTAAACCCGATCGAGTACATCATCATCGCAATCTTATCCAATTCCGGAATGGTATTCCTGCTGTACTCGGCACCGGCACTCGGATTGGCAGAAGACACCCTCAGACTCGTAAACTTCATCGTTTTCGCTGTGTTCCAGATCGCAATGGGTATTACGATGCTCTACACGAGATACAGACTGCACGAACAGCTTGAGACAGCTGCCAGACAGCACCGTGAGATCGAGATGCTCAACAAGGCTCAGAACAGTTTCTTCTCGAACATGAGCCATGAGATCAGAACTCCCATCAACACGATCATCGGCCTCAATGAGATGATTCTCCGCGAAGACGTCAGCGATGAAGTTGTAGAAGACGCTGCCAACATCAAGGCAGCAGGTAAACTTCTCCTGAATCTCATCAATGATATTCTCGACATGTCCAAATTCCAGTCAGGCAGAATGCAGCTTCTGTATGCTCCTTATCACACAGGCGACATGCTCTCTGACATCGTTGGAATGCTGTGGATCAGAGCCAAGGAAAAGAAACTCGATTTCCACATCGATGTATCTCCTGACATCCCGGCTGAACTCGTAGGTGATGAAGTAAGAGTAAAACAGATACTTATCAACGTAATCAACAACGCCATCAAGTACACCAAAGAAGGAACTGTTTCCCTCACCGTTCAGAGTGAGATGAAAGAGGACAAACTGTGCAACATGATCTACACGGTTTCTGACACCGGCATCGGTATCAAGACGGAAGACATTCCCTACCTCTTCTCTGCCTTCAAGCGTGTTGATGAGAGTTCTAACCGCCATATCGAAGGTACCGGACTGGGTCTGTCCATCGTTAAGCAGTTAGTAGATCTCATGGGCGGTAAGATTACGGTTAACAGCGTTTATACCAAGGGTTCGACATTCATCATCGAGATTCCCCAGAGAGTTGAACGCGAAGGCCGTGTCGGCGAATACAATTTCAGCAAGACAAACACAGATAAAAAAGCTGCTTATGCGCCTAAGTTCGAAGCGCCCGAAGCTAGGATCCTCGTTGTCGACGATAACGAAGCCAACCTCATGGTAGTATCGAAACTCCTCCGCGATACCAAGGTAAGAATAGATACCGTTTCAAACGGTGCTGATGCCCTTAAGAAGACACTCAACATCAAGTACGATGTCATCTTCATGGATCACCTCATGCCCGAAATGGACGGTATCGAATGTAGAAGAAAGATCAAGGAACAGACCGGCGGACGCTGCAGAGAGACCAAGATAGTTATCCTTACGGCAAATGCAGACGAAGAGAACAGAGCACTCTATGCACGTGAGAGCTTTGACGGCTATCTGCCCAAGCCTGTCAGCGGTGAAGAATTAGAGAACGAACTCTACACTTTCCTGCCTAAAGAACTCGTACATATCACCGGAAACAGAACGGATCTGGCTGAAGAGACGATCTCCTGGATGAACGCCAGCAAGAAGCGCAGAAGCGTTGTCATCTCCACTGAGAGCGTTGCAGACCTCCCGGCAGAAATCATCGAAAAATACGGCATTGCTGTACTCCCTCATAAGGTAATTACCGCAGAAGGCGTATTCAAGGACGGTAAGGAAATCGAGACCCAGGGCGTTCTCAAATACATGGAGAACATCAACAACAAAGTTAAACCGCTTGGTCCTACCGTAAAAGAAGCCGAAGAGTTCTTTGCCAAGCAGCTTGCAAGCGCAAACAACGTCATACACATCTCCATCTCAAGCAAGGTCGAAAACAGCGGATACGGACCTGCCATGGAGGCTGCCAAGTCTTTCGATAATGTATTCGTCCTGGATTCAGCTCACCTGTCGAGCGGTCAGGGACTTATGGTTATCGAGGCGTGCCGTCTCGCTGAAGAAGGCAAGAGTGCAGAGCAGATCATCGAGAAACTTGAAGGTCTCAAGAAGAAGATCCACACAAGCTTCATCGTTGATAACCTCGATTTCCTCGCACGTGCAGGCCAGGTCAGCAACGGCACTTCCAATATCGTCAAGTCACTCATGGGCAGACCTGTCCTCAAACTAAAGAAGGGTAAGATGGGTCTTGGAATGACATACTTCGGTTCACGCGAGAGCGCATGGAGAAGTTACATCAACACCATCCTTTCTTCAGGTAACATTGACAGAAGAGTTCTCTTCGTTACCTATGTCGGTATCAACAGGCGTGAAACTGAGTGGATCAGATCACAGATCGAGAAGCGGATGAAGTTCGATGAGATCTACTTCGAACAGGCATCACCTGCAATTGCCGTTAACTGCGGCCGGGGCACGTTCGGACTGCTGTACAGAGAGAAAGACTGATATCAAAACGAAGGGGCACGGATCAATCGTGCCCCTCTTATTATCTGTTCTTTTCCATCCTGATCAGATGCTCTTCATCCGGCTCTGTAATGCCATTCTTATAGTGGTAACCCATCTTCAGATAAAAAGGAACACCGGTGATAGATGCAGGAATCTCAATGCGCCTGGCGCGCAGGAAATACTCATCGTTCTCAAGCGTCTCTATGATCTGACGGCCTACACCCTTTCCCTGATATTCAGGCAGCACGAAGATCGTGAACAGACTGCTCTCGTCTTCCTTGCCCCAATAGGGTCCTATGGCGCCGCACCCGATGATCTGACCTTCATCTTCAACTACATAGGAATGAGTCCAGCCGGCGCGCTCAAGGACGCGTTCAGGCGTCTCATATTCGATCAGCTGGTCCATCAGATCTTCCGGATAATCTTTCTTATTTGAAATGCTTATGGTTGTCCTGATGACCTGTGATACTGCTTCAGCATCAAGGTCAGTAAGTCTTCTGATATTCATATTTATTTCCTCTCAAAATCGATTCTTAATAACGCTTTTCCGTTAGGCAGAGGATTGGACTGAACCAGGATCTTCTGGTATTCGATCTCTTCCATGGCACGGACAAGCGCCTGCTCTTCCATCTGACAATGAACTTCATCGAGTCTGTCAAATGCGTGAAGATAAGGCGACTCAGAGACCCACGCCGCCTCATCTGTATTGATTTGAATAACACACGAAATATACAGCGGGCAAGCCCGCATCATAGCCTTCATGAATGCTTCGTATCCGATGTATTCAACCAACAGATTGGCGATTACCAATTGCGAGTTGGGGAGCTTATCATATTCATTAATAAGGTCGATCTGAAGACACTCCAAAACATCAGCAAGGCTGCCGTAGCGCTCCTTGACGACCTTGAGATAATCACAGTTGATATCTACGCCGTAAACCTTCTTGTATTTATCCGTGCGCACATGTTCAAGGCCATTACCGCCGGCTATGCCAAGTACCATAGCCGTATCAACGGGATAAGCCTCGAACTGGTCTCTCATTATGGAATTCATTGCCTGAAGCTGGTGAACAGAATCAAGGCTCATGTGGTTCTCATAATCTGAGAGCGCAATGTCATTCCACGGATTGCTCACGTCTTAAACCTTCTCCATATAAACAAATACAAGTTCTTCGTTTACTGCCTTCTGGTCGAATTCTTTATATCCGACAGATTTATATAGACGAATATTAGCCGTACTCCTCGTACTTGTAAACAGTTCATAGCGTTTTCCCGGGAAATAATTCTCAACTTCAAGGAGAAGTTTTTTGCCATACCCATGCTTCTGATGTTCAGGATGAACCATGAGCTTACCGATGTAAACGGTGCCGGCCTGCTCTCTTGCACGAACGGAACCGATGATCTTATTCCCAAACATCATCTTCAGCACGAGGCCTTCGTCATACTCTGCCATGACTTCTTCGAGAGTCTCTTTGAGCGGCGGGATGTCCCTGCTGCCGAACAGTGCTGCTTCACTCTGATAAGCCAGATACTGGAGTTCAAGTATCTCCTCCATGTCTTCCCTGTTTGCTTTCACTATTTCAAAATCCATATCATTACCTCATTCCATAAATTTCTTAACTTCGGCAAGTCTCTTCGTTGCCACTTCCCTGCCGATCTCATACACGCGCTTAAGTTCGTCTGCATGATGTTCAATAGAACCTACACCAAGAGGGGCTTCGGGTCTTATGACAAGCGTATTGCCTTTCGCTTCACATTCTTTTACATACGCAGTCTGCGCGTTATACATCTCCGGACGGTTCTCCAATGCCTTCGCCGCAACGGGATACTTGTGCATCATTGCTTTTACGATCGGCATTACCGACATCTGCTTTTTAACATATCCTTCAGGCTGGGTGAGAACCACGATGTTCTTCTCATAGCCTTCCTTCTGAAAGAATTCCAAAGGAATCGAATCAGCAATTCCTCCGTCCAGATATCCGGAATCACCGAGCCAGACGGGCTTCGATACTGCAGGCATCGAGGCTGATGCTCTCATCCATTCGATGTCATCATCGTTGCAGGTCTTCATCTGGTGATAGACCGCTTTACCCGTATAGACATCAGTAGCGACGACATAAAAATCCATCGGATTATTCTTGAACGTCTCGAAATCAAACAGGTCATGTATCAGCGGGATATCGTAATAACAGAATTGCTTACCGTATACATCACCCGTAAGAAACCAGGATCTGAAACTGCAGAATTCCCAATAATTGCAGTATTTCATGTTGTAACGGAGGACTCTGCCTATCTGCTTCGACTTGTAGTTTACGCCGAATGCCGCACCGGCTGACACGCCGACACCGCCGTCGAACTCAATATCATTCTCCAGGAAAACGTCCATGACACCCGCGGTAAAAAGTCCGCGCATGGCACCGCCTTCCAATACCAAACCTTTTTTCATTATTCCTTGTTCCTGATCAGAGTCTTTCTTCGATAATGAAGGCCACGCCGTCTTCTTCGTTGGAAGGCGCGATGACATCCGCAACTTCCTTAACTCTGTCGATTGCATTACCCATCGCAACACCCAGGCCGCAGTTCCTGATACTGTCAGTATCGTCGTTATCGTCACCGAAATATACAGCCTTTGAAACATCTATTCCTTCAGTTTTCAACAGGAGTTCGACGCCCTTCCACTTGGTAGCGTTTTTGCTCATTATCTGGAACAGCCAGCCTTCTGCAACGGAGTAGTATACGGAATCGAAAGGAGCAATTGCATCTTTGACTCTCTGCTCAGCTTCATCCGTAGTGCAGAACTTATCCCTGCTGTCAGGAATAGTCGGCAGATCATGTTCTCTGCCTGCGATTAGGATCTTGTATACATCGACCGTCTTGATGAATTCAATGAGATCTTCGACCTTCGGAGTTTCCCACTCAGGGATTACCGTATTGCCGAAAATGCCTTTGCTCGTCTCAACCGAAATGACCAGATCGTCTCTGACCATCAGTGTCTCAAGGATGTTAAGTGCATCTTCTTTTGCAAGACCGTTGCTTATTATCCTGTCGCCGAGTCTTATCTTCGCACCGTTTAACGTGATCAGTGCGTCTGCATATCTAATCTCATCATAAAAAGAGATCGCAACCTCAGGCCTTGCCGTTGCAACTGCCCAGAGAATGTTCCTGTCTTTTAATCCCTTCAGAGCTTTGGAAGTGCGCTCTGAAACTGTCTTGTCCTTCTTAAGGATCGTTCCGTCCAAATCAGTAAATACTACCTTGTAATCTCCCATCTATCCCCCTAATTTGTCAGTCGCCCGGCTTAAGGCTTCCTTTGTTTATGTTCTCCCGGATTATCTTATCCGTTATCTCGTAGAGTTTTTCCGAACCAAGCTTTGTCTTGGACTGTCTGCCGTATACGCTCTTAGCGTCGCATCCGTGTTCTTTCCAGTCCCCACCGCCGTTGCTGTTATTCAGGATCAGGGGCTGGAAGTTATCCATAGCATGTGCAAATTTGGATTCAGCCGTCTCATAAGCTTCAAACTCGTCGAACAGTGCGGTGAACTCCTCTTTCTGATCCTCCGGGAGCATCGAGAATATGCGCTCTTTGGCAGCTTCTTCCCTCGCCTTCTGCGTTGCCAGGCCCTCCGGATCGTATGCGTATGTATCGCCCGCATCGATCTCAACTATGTCGTGGATAAGACACATTATCATGACCTTTGCAATATCCACATCTTCGTTCGCATACTCTTTTAACAGGTATGCCATTATCGCCATGTGCCACGCGTGCTCGGCATCGTTCTCGTTCCTGCCTTGACCTGACAGATGAGTCTGTCTGAACACATTTTTCTCTTTGTCCAATTCCAGTGCGAAAGCAAGCTGCTTCGCCATTCTCTCGTCCATATAATGCCTCACAACAGCTTCTCAAGTTCGGAAGCAAGCTTACTCTTCATTTCTTCAAGTTCTTCAGGTGACGGTCTGTTATCGTCAGAATAAAGTTTCTCCATAGGATACCACCAGACGGGTCCGACACCGTTATGTCCATAGTTTCCCAAGTCGCCTTTTTTCCTGGGATACAGATGCCAGTGAAGGTGCGCGTCACCCATTCCAAGGAGTTCATAATTCATCTTTTCAGGCCCAAAGGCCTTAGCCGTTGCCTCGGCAACAATGGACATCTCCTGCATGAAGCGGAGCCTCTCGTCCATGTCGAGCTGATAAAGCTCGGTATAGTCATGATTCTTATACAGGAACAGCGAGTAGCCGTAGAAATGCTGGTTGTCACCGATAACGACATATCCTGTATCGAGTTCCTTAACAAAATACGGATTGGTTCCGTTCTTGATCATTTCGATTCTGTCACAGATCAAACACATGGGTTTTCCTCCTTAGTTATCTCCATAAAAACATCAACGTCATTACGTTCATATTCCTTAAATCCACAGTTCTCGTACACATGAATTGCACGCGGATTATTTGCATATACTCCAAGGTAGATCCTGGTAAGCCCGAGCTCATTAAAACCGTATTCAACGGATCTCTTGAGCGCCTCGGTTCCGTAGCCCTTGTTCTGCATTGAGGTCGTAATTACTATTCCCCACTCTGCCTCTTCGAAAACACGGTTGAAGAACTCAATATTTCCGATGAACCTGTTTGTGCCCTTCTCGATCATAGAGAACATGGTTGCCTTGTTGTCCATCTTGTTCTTGATGTAGTCGATCTCCTGCTGTTCAGTAAGAGGTTCACTGCGCTCACCGATGAAGCGGGCTACGTTATCGATGTCATTGACCATCTCCAGATATTCCGGCACCAGATCAAATGACGGTCTTACATAGTTTATGTTTTCAGATTCAAAAATTACATTCATATCCATCTATATCACAAATCCATTTTCATGTATCCGCACGTGAACGGGAAGAAATCAAACTTATGCGTTCCGAGATGTACGGCACCGTTTGCCTCATACCACTTGCGGAGCACCTGGTTCTCTTCAACAATGCCAAAGTTCATCACGCTGCATCCTGCCTTGCGTGCTTCACCGGCAGCGTGCTCGAGAAGTTCTTTGCCTATACCCTTATGTCTGTACTCAGGCAGAACTGACAGATTGTTTAGTTCACACTCACCGTTCTCCTGCAGTAAAAGTGAATAATATCCACACAAAACGCCCTCATCCTCATAGACAAACATAGGACGGTGCTCGACTTCCATTTGCCACGTAAGTTTTTCTTCGTTTGTGGCAAAAGCCGTAAACCTGGGAGCATTCTCTTCCGTTATGCCATGAGAATCTGCCACGGTCTTAAAGCTCTTTCTGATGATCTCAACGCAGCCTGGGATCTCTTCCCTCTTCATTTCCCTGATCATGACTTACCCCCGCCTCTGACGCTCTTATAGAGGCTCACATGCAGTTCCAGGTCATTGTAACCGTTCTTCTTATAAAAGCGGTAAGACGGCTTATCCTTGTCTGTCTGAAGGAATATGCCGGCCAGTCCCTGTTTCCTGATCTCATCTTCGATCAGGGACATGAAATGAGATCCGATACCCTTGCCTTGGATCGTGGGATCAACGCAGAACTCTTCGATGTTATAGTTGGTGCCTTCCCACCAGTGACGGACGGAACCCAGGGATACGGCAGCAAGTCTGCCGTCAATCAGAAGTCCATAATTCATACCTTTGAAATAGCATGCAACGTCTCTTAAATATTCCTCGAGCTGGCTGCGGTCACTCCAATCGTCATTCCACGGGTCACCCATAAACGCACTCTGATACAGATCCGCAATTGCTGATAAATACGATTCATCGAGCAAAACAAATTCTTCTTTCATATTACATTTATCCCCATTCGATCATTTATAGATCATTTAATTATACTTCTTTTTGATTTCATCAAACAGACTAGTTATATTTCAGCAACCCAATCAGCCTGCCCGAAATATGGTATAATGCAATTTATGAGTAAAGATGATTCCCTTTTTATAAAAGGCGTAGCAATTCTCCTTTTATTGTTCCATCACAATCCCATTGATTCAATATTGGGTGATGTGCTCCAATCCGGAGCGCGCGTTTGTGTATGGCTCTTCGTTTTTATTACTGCTTACGGTTACACCCTGCAGTTTAAAGACAAATATGAGAAACGCCCTTTTCAGTTTATATTCAAAAGGATTATCCTCCTTTATTCACTTATGTGGTTTTTCTACCTGTTCAATCTCATAACTGAAATTGCATTAAACCCACAGGGAATACTCAGATATTTTTCTTTATCAGTCTTCAATCTTCCGATCGACATGCTAAACATCCAGAACCTTGTTCCCGGCAAGATCGAGATCGGCGCTTATTGGTATGTTAATTTCCTTCTAGTAGTAATAGCCATCTTTCCGCTTTTATATTACCTGGCAAAAAAGACAACATGGTTCAGCATTCCGATATTGGTTCTGATAACCCAGCTCTGTCCGTTCAAACTGACTTTCGAACACGGCGGCCAGCTGAACTATTACCTCCTGATCGTTATGTTAGGTATTCTCTTTGCCCAGAACAAGGTCTTCGAATACTTGTCCAAATTCAAGAACAAGAAAAGCTGGCTCGTTATCTTGTTTGGTATTTTGATAATCGTGCCTTCACTGATATTCAGAAACATGTTCCTTCCGCAGGTTGAGGACAAATGGTATCTGAGCATCGGTCCATTCTCGACAATCATTACCATGACGATCGTTTTGATGATCTTCCTCTGCAGAACGGACAACAAAGTTTCCCAGCTGATCCAGAAGCTCGGGAAGCATTCAGGCAACATCTATTTCAGCCAGGGATTCTTCTATAACATTCTGGCTTTTGCTTTCCCGATTGAGAATGAGTTCATTCTGTTTATTTGCTGTCTTGTATATACACTTGCAATCTCAATAGTCGTAGAAATCGTCAAGAAGAACACAAGATATAATGAGCGCATCAGAAACCTGCTCAAGAAAATATTAAAAGAAGCCTGATATCTGCCTTATCCCGTAAAAACATCTCGAATGTGAATAGTGAAACAGAATGTTTACCGTCTGTTTTTTGAATCGAGGTCTGTTCTGTGATGTAATAAAGTCAGTTAATCCGAAAAACAGGAGGATGGTAACATGTCTGACGATATTAGAGAATTGAATCTGGATAATCTGGCTGAAGTTAACGGCGGCACGTCACCTGTTAAGCCATCGATATCGAACCATATACTCATGGGCATGAGAGCTTCCATTAACAACAACGAGATGACGGGTCAGGAAGTTGCCACAGAGGTAAAAGCTTTTTGCAGGAGCTGCGGCAGCCCCGTTAAATATCTCGGCCAGGAAAGAGTTGAGGGCGGCCTGACCGGCAAGTTCATGTGTACAAACACGTCATGCAAAGAATGCAACGTGATCAAATACAACGACGAAGTAAACAAGTAATCCTGCTGAATTATTTCAATGCTAATGATAAGAGCTGACTTAAGGGATTTCCCAAGTCAGCTCTTTATAGTTGTTTTCTTTAACCAAATCCTGTTAAGGATTGACGGTCTGGCTCATCGAAGTGAAGCAGATAATGAATCCGTCAGGCTCTTTCCTGATGACCTTTGCATAGATGCATTCATCGCCTTTGCGAAGCATTATGTTCTGCTTCTCTGCAAGCTCCGCATCAGTGGTAAAGAAAGCGAACCTGTCGTTGGTGGATCTCTTAACGATCTTGCCGTTAAGAGTCTCAACGCCTACCTTCTTCTCTTCGAGAACGTAGAACAGATACTCTTTTTCTTCGCAAGAATCCTTCCAGACTATATTACGTTCTGAACCGTCACCCGTGGATAGACCGGCTATGCCCGTAATCTCATAATATTTGAGTTCTTCGGGTGCTCCCTTGGGGAGGAAACTGGACTCAGAAGCGATCGTCAGTTCTTCAGTGATAACCTTGCGTGTGTTCTCTGTAATGAACACCTGTCCTCCGATGGTCAGACTCTCCAGTCGTCCCGTAATGTTAACTACAGAACCCATGCAGCCGTACTTCATTTTCTTCTCTGAACCGATGTTTCCGACTACGGCATTACCTGAATTAACACCGATGCCCATCTCAAGTTCAGGATAACCGTTCTCCCTGTTCCAATCGTTGACTCCGTGCAGTGCGCTCTGCATTTCGACAGCACACTTAACGGCTCTGGTCGCATGATCCTCAAGATCCTTGGGTGCACCGAATACGGTAAATATACCGTCACCCAAAAACTCGATGACCGTGCCGCCGTATTTCTGGATAACGGCAACCATCGCTGCGAAATAATGATTGAGCACAGTGATAAGCTCCTCTGCTGCGAGCTTTGAACCGAGTGCGGTGAAACCTCTTAAATCACTCATTACGATGGTGACATTCCTGGTCTGACCGCCGCTCTTCTGTCCTTCTGCAGTCGCGAGAGCATAGTCGGCGATATCCGGCGACGTATATCTTACGAGCGCCGAATTCACCTTAAATAACTGTGTGAGATTAGTGATAACTACGAGATACTCAGAAGTATCTTCACCATAACATGTCATCCTGACGTGAAGGTTACTTACCACGCCGTCATTGTTTACGTAATCAACGATAGCCTCATGCGAAGCAACCTTGTTTGATACGGCATCGATAAACAGCTGGATAAGATCATCATTGCCTTCGACATACGGAACGGCATTCCATATCTTCATGTTGCTGTCAGCAGGCAGTCCGAAAAGCTTTTCAGCCGACGGATTTGCATACTGCAGCGCGCCTGAAGAAGAGATGACGCATACCGCGTCTTCGGTATTGGTGAAAAAATACTGAGCCTGTTCAGGACTTATCATGTTCTGTAATTCTCAATAAGCTCCTGACATACCGTGAAGTAATCATATGAAAGACTTCTCAAACGGTAAGACAGATGACGGAGGATCATGTCGACCTTAACCGGACTTGTCTTGAACATTTCCTCAAGATCATCAGGACGGATGATCTCAACATATGTATCATCGGATTCTGAAACTGCCGTGGCACTTCTTGCATCTTCAGAGATCATACCCATCTCGCCAAAGCATGCAACAGGATAGAGCTCTGTAAGCTTGATCTGGTCATCTTCACCGTAGTTGCTGTAAATGCCGACGCTGCCGCCATGTACCATGTACATGCACTTGCCGACTTCACCCTTTCTGAAGATGATCGTTCCCTTTTTGTAAGACTCGATATTACTGTTATCGAGCTTTGAAACCTTTTCGGCTGACTCACGGAGAGCCTCTGCGCTCGGTTTTGTGTCGGCAGTCTTCTTATTTTTAAAGAAAGTGACATGCTTCTGGAGCATTGTCTTAAACCAGGAAGTCTTTGTTTCTTCGTTGGCACTCTTAAGATCAGCGAGAAGGCCCTTAGCCTCATCGTAATTCTCAGTCATGGCCTTGATTCTGTCACCAAGGTGCTTCATGATCTGAATGATCCTGTCAGGGTGCTCATTAAGGAAACTGTCCATCTCTGTATCAGGAATCTCAACAGCTGTTACTTCACCCTGTGCAACAACTGTGGAACTTCTCGGATATGACTCGATAACAGCCATCTCACCGAAGTACTCTCCTGCAGAAATAGAACCGAGCTCTACCTGGTCTTCTTTTCCGTAGTTTGCATAAACTTGCGCTTTACCATCCAAAAGTTGAAAGAAACTGTTTCCAATGTCGCCTTCTTTGATGATGATCTCACCATTGCTGAATTTCTTCTCGATTGTACTCATGTTTTAACTCCCTTCTGACTTCTGGAATGAAATAAGCGCCATAAAGCGCCTATTTTCATACATAATTGGATTGTATTTTCAATCCGATTATTTGTCAATTACCGTTGAGGTTTGACAATGATAATTCATTCTAACATGAAGATTTTTATCCTTAAATCGGTTTGGACAATCATTAACCAAAGGTTAATACTTTCTTATTTGATAGGACTCAAAACACACCCAAAAGCCCTCTATCCGTTACATTTATGTTGCACACTCGCATTTTGGGTTAATGTATAATTCTATTAACCTAACAGCAGTTGTCTCTTAACCTGACCGGAGCATCTTATGGCGAAAAAAACTCAATTGGCTGAATACGTGGATAACGACATCAAGAAGCAAAAAGGTGTCTATATTCCTGTCCGTGCCGGTCTGATCGAAAGACTTCTTATCAGGAAGGCTCATGTATCCAAACTCCATCCGAATGAAGAAGACGAATTCTCCATGGAATCCGTCGGTCCGAGCTACAGGATAATAGGAGAATATGAAGCCAAATTCCGTGAAGCATTAAGACTTGAACGAAGAGTTTTCGATGAGCCCCTCACAGTAGAGAAACTCCGTCCCAACGGATACCTGCTGCTTAACGGTCACCACAGATGGGCAGCAGCCATGCGCTGCGGAATCAAGAGAGTCCCAATCAAGATCATCAACTGCGCAACCGAATCGGACATTAAGAAGATACTCGAGAAATCACAGCATGACAAACGTGTCGCGATAGATCTTGATGAAGTCATCTTCAGACCCGCGGATTATAAGTATCTGGAGAAGAAGGCATTCACTTTCCCGCTCAGCCTCAGATTCAAACAGAGGATCAGACTTGGCATCCCTGCCCTGTTATACTATCTCGTAAAGCACGGATACGATATCTGGGTATATGCGGCTGACTATTATTCAATTGACGATATCCAGAAATTCTTTAAGGCATATTCAGTTCATGTCGACGGAATCATCACTGGCATCGGCAATCAGGAACATAATAACACTGAAAGTGCAAAACGGATGAAGGAGCTCATCGCAAACAAGTATTCCATGACCCTTCACATCGATAACGAATCGATCCTCGAGACTCACAATACGGAAAAAGAATTCGAGGAACATGAGATCAATGCTTCGGAAGAAGAATGGTCAAAGCAGACAATTGCGATAATTGAGGAGATAGAGAAACGTGCCAATAAGAAATGAGAACGAAAAGATGAGGGTCTCTTTCGATCTGGACGAGGTTCTCTTCGTTAATCCAAAGACTCATAAAACCGAACCTCCTCTCCCGTTTCCTCTCGGAAACATATACAAGGAGAGGCTCCGTGAAGGCACTCCTGAACTCGTACACACATTGCAGATCATGGGTTATGAAGTGTGGATATACACATCTTCATTCCGTTCCGAGAGATACATCAAGGGATTGTTCCGTCATTATGGAGTCAAGTTCAACGGCATCGTAAACGGTACCAGACATTTAAACGAAGTACAGAAAAACAAATCACAGATCCTGCCCCAGAAGGTTCCAAATCATTACAAGATACAGCTGCATATAGATGATGAAGCCGTTATCTGTTCATACGGCAGGGAGTTCGGATTCGATGCATACCAGTTAGATGCCCAGGATGACGACTGGAAAGAAAAAGTCATTGCCAAAGCAGAAGAAGTCAAACGCAAATGGCTGAAGCGCAAAGACATACAACCGGGCAAATAAAAAGCTGTCATGGAAGTGACAGCTTTTAAAATTTTAACATTACTTTCTCTACGCTGGAATCGAGTTCGGACAAAACCTTAACTATGAATTCCTTCGGCTGGTCCGTGCCTTCGGCAACCCATCTGGTCAGTATTGCGATGCATCCCTGCGAACGGTAGCTGGTCTGGTAAGAGAGCTTAACATCCTTGATGTCTGCTCCCTTCTTCTCGGATTCGATCTTCTGCAAGAGACCCTCAAGGATCTTCTCAAATCTTTCCCTCAACTGACCCGGAGCCTTGGAACTGAAAACCATCTTGAACACGTTGCGGTTCTTGTCGATGTAGTTTACGAGACTGTCAAAGAAGTCCTTGTTGCGAAGATCCTGCATGTTAAGAACGAGCATTCCCCATTCGATCAGGATCTCCTGCTCGAGCTGGTCGTAGAGATCATATACATCAAGGAAATGCTTATAGAAAGTGGCACGGTTAATATCTGCTGTGTCAGAGATCTCCTGAACAGTCACTTTGTGAAGTTCCTTCTGTGTAAGAAGTTCCATAAGAGCGCTGTAAATTGCTTTTCTTGTCTTTTGCGTCCTTCTGTCGGTCTTCTTCTCATCCATTGCGCCGTACGCTCCTTCAACTAGATAAATCAATTATATCAGATTTATTCCAAAACAATTTTCGCACTAATCAACATAAATGATCATATGTGTCGATTAATCAACGGAGACGGCCGACATTATTCATGGTCTCAACAGATGTTTACCGTAATAATGAAGCCATCCAAACAAACTCAATACTAATTCATACAAGGAGGGCCGTAAGATGTTGAAGGTAGTCACCATTTCATTGGTATCAGTCATGGCAGCAGGAATGCTCGCCATCGGTTATTTTGCAGATTGCAGCAACACAGTCGACATTAGTCAGAATGCATCAGCATATCTTGATCAGGAAGGCAATACGATCACGGCTACCGTAGATCTCCGCGGCGGTTACTCCTGTGAATTCACCAGATGTGCAGTTTATATTTACGACGAAGAGGTTCACGATGATACCGAACCTGTTGCAATCGCAGTAACACTCGATAAGGATGTTTACGACGTTTACCTTGCGAAAGCAGTTTCCGATCCAAACCACCGCAGCTTTGGCAGCGGACTCATTTTTTCCGGTGAATATAACATGGTCTATATCAGACCGGTCGGAGACAATGCCTACTTCGGTATATTTGCAGAAGATTCGAGCATGGCGGAAATGGAGTCCATTGCCAGACGGTTTGCATTAACTCCGGCCGACTGAAATAAATGCATTTGCTTTTTACATATATGTTTCCTTAAGTCAAAAGGCTGTCTGACATAAGACAGCCTTTCTGATTTCAGGATAAAAACGATTATGCTTCCTTTGTATCAAGCCGTTGTCTCTCGACCAGCTCTGCGAAATAACCGTTCTTTGCTATCAGCTCATCGTACGTTCCGTCTTCCCTGATGTGTCCGTCATCGATGACGATGATGCGGTCGCAGTGTCTGATCGTTGACAGTCTGTGGGCAATTACGATACGGGTGCAGCCTATTGCATCCAGAGCCTCTGATACCTGCTTCTGCGTCTTATTGTCGAGGGCACTCGTTGCTTCATCAAACATGAGAAGCTTAGGCTTCGGCGCGATGGCACGTGCGATCATGAGGCGCTGCCGCTGACCGCCCGAGATGCCTCCCTGACCTTCAGCAATTATGGTATTCATGCCCATTGGCATTGCTCTGATGTCATCTGCAATACCTGCTTTTTCTGCTGCTTCCCAGGCATCATCAAGAGTCAGTTCAGGAGCCGAGATAACGATATTGGAATAGATATCGCCCTGGAACAGGCCTGCATCCTGCATGACCGTACCGATCTTCTTGCGAAGTGACGGAAGATCTAGCGTATTTATATCCTTTCCGTCATAACGCACTGATCCTTTTTCAGGTTTCTCAAATCCCAAAAGAAGTCTCATAAGCGTTGACTTGCCGCATCCGGTCTTACCTACGATCGCAACATATTCACCCGGTTTTACCTTCAGGGACAGATCGTCGATTACGAGCGGAAGTCCTTCGTCATATCTGAATGAGATGTGATCCAGTTCCACACCGCCGGAAACGCTTGTAACGATCTCCTTGTTATCAGATGTCTCAGGTTCAGCGTTAAGGAAAGGTTCTGCCATCTCGAGGATCGGTTTGATCCTTGCTGCCGAGAGCGCCATTCCGGACAATGTCATGAATGCACCTGACAGCATTCCGTATGCTGATGAGAATGCAAAATAGGAAGGCTGGTCTATGCCGCTCCTGACCGCGAGATAGTACATTAAGATCTTCGAGAACAAAGTAATTGCCAGACTGATGACTGCATTGATCTTAATGAACATGGGCGGGTTGTATGTGAGTTCGGCACCAGCCGAATACAGGTCGAGCCACTTTGCAAAAATGCGCTTCTCCGCACCTGCAAGCTTTATCTTCTGAACACCTGTGATCATTGAATATGACATTCCGGATTCTTTAGCTTCATGTTCCATTATCCTTTTGTTTATCTTTATCTGGACCAGTGTTGATACAGTTGAGAAAACGACCGTAACGAGGGTAGCGATCAGCGAAGGGACTACCAGCACGGGCGTGTAATTGAATATCTGGGAGATATACATCAGCGAAGTAATTGATGAGAGTCCGGCACTTAATACCATGCCCATAAGCAGTGCACACAACTGGTTTACGGACTGTGACCTGCTCCTGAGTTCACCAGCACTGTATTTGCGGAAGAACGTTGCAGGCAGCGTCATTATTCGCATCATCATGGATGCCTGAACTCCGAGCGTAGTCTTTGTATTAAGTCTCGCATTGATAAATCCGCTGACACTGCTCATCAGCTGGCTTGAAAAAGCAACGCACAACATGCAGATGGCGAGCCCGATCAGTGCATCAGATCTTCCGCTCTTCAACACCGGTCCGGTAAGCATTGCCGTAAGACGCGGTATGAGAAGTCCGATCAGGGAAACCGATGCCGTTGCCGCAATGATCATGATCATGTCTCTTAATGTCAGACAATTCTTCATGTAGAGCAGGAGGTCTGCTATCGTAAGTTTCTTCTGCGGCAGAGGCCTGTAGAAACAGATTGCGCCGCTGTCGATGAGCTGTTCCGTCTTTTTATTGATCTTGACCGTTTTACCTGTACGTGGATCAACATAACGGTAACCGCTGATGTTATCCGGAAGCAGAGCCACAGGAATTCCGTCTTCTTTTAACAATCCCAATAGAGGGCCGTAGGCATCCTTGTACCAGCCTTCCGCGAGCTTAACGTTCCGTCTCATGACCCCGTGAGGCCTCAGACAGTAATCGAGCTGTTCTTCCGCACTGGTAACAGAAGCCGGAAGTTCAGCAGGTTTATAGTGGTAGTATTTCAGTATTTCATCTATTGCATTCTTGGTTACTATACGTGCATCACCGAATTGCTCTGCACGTCGCTGTCCCATAATGACTCCGGCGATCTTAACGAAGGAATCATCCAAAAGCTGCTGATCGGCTTCACGCCTGGTCTTAATCTGATTGTCAAACCAGCCCATGGTATTCCTCCTTTCTTATTCGTTCGCAACAAGATCGGCATATGCGCCGTTCTTAGCGATAAGTTCGTCGTGAGTTCCACGTTCTGCGACCTTGCCGTTGTCGAGAACGATTATCTCGTCGCAGTCCCTGACAGTGGACAGACGGTGAGCTATTACGATGCATGTAATTCCTCTGTCCTTAACAGCCTTAACGACGTCAAATTCGGTTCTGGCATCAAGCGCACTCGTCGCTTCGTCGAGAATGATGATAGACGGGTCCTGGGCAAGGACTCTGGCTATCTCCATGCGCTGTCTCTGACCGCCGGACAGATCACGGCCGCCGCTCGTCAGCTTATGCTGGTATGCGTCCGGCATCTTAGTGATGTCCTCATGGATCTGTGCATCCCTCGCAGCCAGGATCATTTCAAAATCCTGAATTGAGTTGTCCCACATCTTAATGTTGTTTGCGATCGTATCTTCGAAAACGGTTATATCCTGATCGACTACTGCAATTGAACCTGTGATGATGTCTCTCGGATAAGCCTTTCGGGGTTTGCCGTCAAAAAGGATCTCGCCGCTCCACGGCTCGTAGAGACCTGATATCAGTTTGGAGATAGTGGACTTACCGCATCCGGAGGCTCCTACAAGAGCTATTCTGTCTCCCGTCTTCATGCTGAGCGAGAAATCTTCGATCAAAGGCTCTTCAAGTCTTGAATAACCGAAAGTAATATTCTTAAGTTCAATGTTGCCGCGCAGCTTATTCAGCACGGCATCGTCGTCCGAATCCGTAATGTAAGAAACATTCTTATCTTCAGGATATTCCATGACATCTTCGACACGTTCCATCTGTGTGCGCATTTCCTGTATCGTCTGACCGGCACTTACAAGTGTCATCGCAGGAGCCATAAACGAACCCAAAAAGCCCTGGAACAGGGTAATTGTACCTAGAGAGAACTTACCTTCCATCGTGAGCCATACGCCCAAGACGAGAACTGCAAGATTAGCGACCGTAGTGAAGAATGCAGGAATCATTCCAAGAAACTGGTTTACCTTGGCATTCTTGACTTCCTGGGAATTCACAGATGCCTGGTAACCGGCCCATTTCTGGAAAAATCCGTTCTCGGCACCGCTCGCCTTGATCGTCTCGATCATCTCGATGCCCGTAACCGTCGTAGCTGCAAGTTTACCAGCATCGCGCATCTGGACACGGGTTACGTTGATCCTCTTCTCAGATATGATCCTCGACATTATTGAATTAAGTAACAGTGCGGAAATTCCGATCAGGGTCAGCCAGGGACTCTGGTTGATCATAAGCACCAGATAGAAGATCATCATGGCACTGTTGAGCACCAGCGGAGCAAATGTCTGGACGAGCGTTCCTGCGATGGAGGCGTTCATCTCAGATCTGTTCTGGATATCTCCGGCGAGCCTCTGCGAGAAGAATTCCATCGGCATACGGAGAACCTTCCACATATATGAGGTTCTGCCAATGACCGCCATCTTGCCGTTGATCTTCAACGAATAAATGGTCTGGGCCCATGAGACTATGAGCTGTATGACAGCCAGGAGAATCATTACCGATATAAACGGATAGAGCCAGTCTCTGTTAACTCCGGTCAGGAGCCTGTCCATGAAGATCCTGGAAGTAACGGAATCAGCTATGCCGAACAGATAAGCAATCGCCGTTGTAAGCATTACGAAAACGACAGCTGCTCCGGTTCCGACAAGACGCTTCCTGGCAAAATCTATGGTGCTTCTTCTCTTGCCGCCCGGCTCAAAATTCTCAGAGGGAGTTGGGATAAGCACAACGCCCGTGAACGAACGGTCAAATTCTTCCCACGAGACCTTAACGGTTCCTCTGGCAGGATCATTAATATATGCATTCTTTCCCTTGAAACCGTTAAGAACTACGAAATGGTTCATGTTCCAATGTATTATGCATGGGAACTGACCCTTTTCCTTAAGTGATTCCGGATTCATCGAGTATGCTTTCACATCGAATCCGTAATGCTGTGCAGCCTTATAGATATTCTTGGCTTTTGAACCGTCACGCGAAACACCGCAGTCTATACGCACCTGCTCAAGCGGAACCCATCTGCCGTAATATGCCATAACCATCGCAAGTGAAGCCGCACCGCACTCGAGAGCTTCGAGCTGCATTACTACAGGAACTTTGGCAACTCCTTTGGTCAGAGTCGGTTTAATGCGTTTCTTCCCTGCCATCAGACATTACCTGCTTTTACAAGAAAATCTATCGGATGGGTCTGTTCCGTTACAACTTTTCCTTCATATGAACCGTCGGGAAGCATAACTTCTGCTTTGCCTATAATTCTTCCGTAATCATCGCTGTAAACAGCAACTATGGAAACTTCCTCAGATGCTACGCGGAGCGGCATGCCTTCTGTAAGTTTGTTGGAATCCGTAAGAACAACCAGTGCAGTGTGATTCTCGACAACAACGTTGCATTCTTCCTGTGTCTCAAGTGTACCGACGCAGGACCATACAAAGATACCCGCCAAAAGCACGATAACCGCTGCGAGAACAACCCAGATGCCCGGATTGGTAACCTTGAGATAATCAGTCAGATCTTCAGGTGATGAGATCCTGTCCATTGTTTTCTTTCTGAATATAGCAGTTTGTTCGTTAGTCGACATTGTGTCCTCCTGAACTGATAAATCTCCACCTTATTCTGATAAAACCATTATATATTTTTGTCAAAGGAATTTGTTTAATAAGAGTGAATATCCTGTTAAAAAACCTGCAACCTTAATGAAAGAAAAAATACGTCTGATATACTTTGAATATAAGTTTTCTCCGGAGGTGCCGTTATGAGGACCGACTACAGAAACAACCCGGCAATGGATCCTTCAGGTTTTGTCCTGTTATCTGACCACGTGCCCGGCATAATCCAGGAGATCAGATATTTTTCAACATACAATTTCATCGGTGATAGGATCGACGGTTATGAAGAACCTTGTGCGATACTTACCATTGAAGCAGCAAGGGCTCTAAAAGCCGTTTACAATGAACTGTTTGTCCAGGGTTACAGACTGAAGATTTTCGATGCTTACCGTCCCGCTTGTGCAGTTAAACATTTTGTTTTATGGGGAATCGAAGATCAGGATATCAGAATGAAACCATATTTTTATCCCGATCTGGAGAAGCAGGAGCTTTTTGCTCAGGGATATATTGCCAAACTCTCATCCCACAGCAGAGGAAGCACGATCGATCTGACTCTGCTCGACATGAAGACAGGCAATGAAATCGATATGGGCAGTCCTTTCGACCTGTTTAGTGAGAAATCTCATCCCGATTATAAGGAAATAACGGAAGAGCAATACGGGAACCGAATGCTGCTGCAGAGTGTAATGGTAAGGAACGGATTCCAGCCCATCGATTGCGAGTGGTGGCACTTCACACTCAAGGATGAACCGTATCCTGACACGTATTTTGAGTTCCCCGTATCATCGCAGTACTTAAGAAGATAAGGAGGTTACCGGCATGAAACTGAATTATAAATACGTACGCATCCAGGGACGTGAACTGGCTGAGAACACCATGTATGCAAAAGGCATATTCAGTATGTGCTGGCAGCTCATTCAAAACGACGTAATGGACGAGGAAGACGTCGGCCTGTTCAAGGAGATCGACAGCTGGTTCGCAGAGAACCTCCCATGGCCTGAGCCCTGCAAAAACAGGGAAAAAGTCGTATGTTTCTTCAAGACTGAGAACACGGAAGAAATGATGAGGATGATCCGCCCTGCCCTGTGGCTGCTTGAGAGGTACCATCACCCTTATTATCTCGTATACACCAACGATCCCGGAGAGATAATCTACGAAGACAAATACCAGGTTGTTGTTAAGGCAGGAGATCTCATTATCGAACCCGTCCAACCATCGTGGACACCTTCGGATAAGTAATAACATGGAAGCGGACTAACTATGATTTCATTTATCGTTTCATTAGTTGTATTGATTATCGGATTCTTTACATACGGCCGCCTGACAGAGAAGATCTTCGGACCGGACGACAGGACGACACCTGCAATAGCGATCAATGACGGCGTTGACTGTGTTCCGATAAAAACATGGAAAGCACTGCTTATCCAGCTCCTCAACATCGCGGGAACAGGTCCCATATTCGGTGCCCTGATGGGAGCATGCTTCGGTCCGATTGTTTTCTTATGGATCGTATTCGGATCCATTTTGGGCGGTGCCGTACATGACTACATGTGCGGAATGATCTCCGAGAGACATAACGGTGCATCGATCGCTGAATTGTCAGGTATCTATCTGGGCAAGCCTGCGCTCTACATAATGCGCGTATTCTCGATAGTACTCCTCCTGTTAACCGGAACCGTATTTGTTACCAGCCCCGCTGCCCTGCTTTCCAAACTGACTCCTGATATATTGGGGAACACCTTTTGGATAGTTATCATTCTTATTTACTATGTGCTTGCCACGCTTCTTCCGATTGATAAGATCATTGGAAAACTCTACCCGGTATTCGGCATAATACTCATAATCATGGCAATATCGATTGCGGGCGGCATAATATTTCTGCCACAGTACAATATTCCTGAGCTCACTCTGATAAACATGGATCCGGATAACCTTCCGGTGTGGCCGTTCATGTTCGTAACCGTTGCATGCGGCGCCATCTCCGGATTCCATGCAACACAGTCTCCAATGATGTCAAAATGCATCATGTCCGAGAAGGACGGGCGAAATGTCTTCTATGCAGCCATGATGATCGAATCGGTCATCGCACTCATATGGGCAGCTGCAGGCGTTGCATTCTACGGGAGCACGCAAATGCTCTCTGAAGCACTTACCGAATCCGGACAGTCAGGTGTCGTTTATCAGATAAGTCATGAAATGCTCGGAAAAGCCGGTGGTATCCTCGCAATCATCGGTGTAGTCGTCTGCCCGATCACTTCTGGTGATACGGCATTCAGGAGCGCCCGTCTGATACTTGCCGAATGGACGAAACTAGACCAGAAAAAGATCCGTTCAAGACTCATCATCACTATTCCCCTGCTCGCCGTCAGTGCTGTTCTCACACAACTTGATTTCAATGTATTGTGGAGATATTTCTCGTGGAGCAACCAGACGCTTGCCATGATAGCTCTCTGGGTAGCATCATCCTATCTGGTCAAGAATAAAAGCAGATGGTACACATCGCTTCTTACGGCATTACCCGCAACGTTCATGACCGCAGTTTCAATGACATACATACTTGTTGCCAAAGAAGGATTAAAACTCTCAACGGGCATTGCTTATCCGATCGGATTGGCTGCTGCATTCATAATGTTCATGCTCTATATTTGCAATGTGCTCAAAAAGAACCGCATGGCAAGAGGATAAATCATCCAACAAGAAATCCTTAGTCTGAAACAAGGCCCATTCTGCCGATGATCGCAGCGGCTTCACCTACGTAATCATTACATTTTCCACTTAGGAAACCGCGGAGTTCAGCACATGTCAGATGATTGTATTTTTCGATGAACTTTTTCTCAAATTCGTCGATTTCCTTTTGTCCGCCGCCGTTTTCCCTAATATACTGCTCAGCAGCCAGAACAGCACCGCATTTACCGCCTTCAGACCTCGGTCTGGGCGGCGTAGTGCGGTTTTTATCATCACGGCTGTATAAAGACTCATAAACTGCCATGGCACAGTTCATTCCGGACTTGTGGTTATTTCTTGCTATGGTCTCATAATCGATCATGATTAATATTCCTTGCGGTCTTTCCGCATTTAAGATTGAGCGTTTAAACCCTTTACGATCTCTTTGTATTCATCATTGAAGCTCATCCAGTTGATCGTAACTGACCACACTTCAAAGCCCTGTGAGATCATGGATTCACGCATTGCCTTTTTGAGCAGATTCGTATTTGCACTCTTGGAAAATTCTTTCGCAGGTACCTGTCCGTCAATTTGCGCGAAGGCATCCTTGAAGCTCTTGATTGCAGCTTCAGTTACGGCTGCCTCATCCGGCTTGATTCCTTTGAAAATAAATTCGGCTCTCACCAGAAGTTTAACATCCATATTGATTCCGCAATCATGGAACGGAATCTGATCATTCTCAACTTTAACAGTGTAGCTCTCAAGACTTGCCGGATTCACGTTAGCAGATGAATTTCCGGTATTTGTTTTTTCCTTTTCAGCTGAAGCGTCTTTCTTCTTCATGAAATCAAATAAACCCATAAATAAAACTCCTTTACATCATAAAAATCCGACTGAACCAGTTAATTGTTCAGCCCATGGTCAATCCCTTAACCGGATTCATTATACCATTATCAGCTTCTCCGGTAGTTTTGCCTGCTCCTTACAATACGATGACTCCTCAATACGACATGGAGTTAAGACTTGCGAAAGACAATGGAGAGACAATCTCCATTCCGATGTCCAAAACCGACATCTGCGATAATAACGGCAATTTCTGTACCGGTTGCGGAGCATCAAAACCAAACTTACTTTAAGTCTTACTTATCTCTGTCAACTGACGGTCATTCCCGTTATTTTCTCTCATCCAAAACCTTTTGCGCCCTGTCGTTGATCACCTCAGCGACATCTTCAAATGACTTCTGGCCATCAAAATACGCAGGAATCTCTTCGTAGATTATCAGTGAAATACTGTGATATGAAAACTCCGAATTGGTTGCCGCAGAGAGCTGTTCTATATATCTGTCAGCTACAGAAGGATCAAGATAAGATCCTGATTTAGCGTATTGCACGCCGTAACTTTTCTCTGCAAATTCGTTGTTCAGTTCGATTTCCCTGAGGGCAAGTTCCCTGGCACATTTTTTATTTACAGGAATATTGGAATTGATGGTCTGCTGGATATCTTCTGACAACAGGATACCCAGGAATTCCTTGCAGGAATTAATGTCATTACTACGTGAAGAAACCGATACGGCAATATCAGAACCAACGGCAGCACTTCTGCCGTCAAGAGAAGGATATCCGCATACCATGACGTCATCATGTTTTTTCGCAAATTCTTCAAACTCCCAGAAACCATATATGACAACCGGCTGAACACACATGGACTCTTTTGCATTCATCAGGTCCTCATATTCCATATCGATATCTTTTCCTTCAAAGAAACCTTTGGCAGGAAGATTGCTGCAATAATCAAGAATCGCCCTAAACGCTTCATTGTTTACATCGATCTTACCATCCCTGATAAATACCTCACTGGAATTTGCAAAAAGCTTTGTCGCAATCTCAGTTCTCGAATAAGACAGCTGGTGATCATATACCGGGTCCTGGCCATTGCAAACATTCTTTACCATTGATGAATACTCATCAAATGTTAATCCATTCTTATAGCCGAAATACTCTCCCTGTGCCATAAAACCATCTACATAGAATCCGACCGGCAGCTGATAAAGAGCTCCATTAAACTTCATTGAGTCAATTGCATTTATAAAATAGTCTGATTCATTGATGCCGCTCTCATTAAACAGATAATCCGAAAGATCGACAAAATACTCGGCTTTTGAGAGCTGCTCATTTGCCCCGTTGGTAATAAGGATATCCGGGCCTTTGCCGGAAATAATATCCATCGCCAGACGATCAGAAACCGAAGCATAAGATGTAAGAGCATTTACGACGGCATTTTCGGCATTATCAGCGTTGGAATAATCTATATCCTTGTTGGCCTTGTATCTTCCGTCGAACAGCAGATAAGATGAACTGCTCTCCGAATTAAATCTCATCATCGCTTCGGAGATGCTGTAGTCCAGATCTTCCGTCGAAGCAACAGTAAGAATGCTCTTGCCGGCAGCAGGGTAATCATCTGTTCTGGTAAACACGCAGAGCGTATCATTAATCTGGTTAAATCCTGCATAGCGGGAAGAATAACTGAACAGAAACATATCTTCATCTGCATACTTCAATTCCGAATTGTTAACAAGAAATCTGTTGCAGTTTGAACAGTTAAAAGACAACGTCATTTTGCATGTGCCGTTATCCGTATCGATAACGTATACGCCTCCGTCCGTCACGGTTGCAAGGCTCCCGTTACAATAGGAAAGATTACGGAGCGGGATGTCAATATATTCCAGCTCATCCATTGCATCGAGCTTACCGGAATTAAGGTCGACCAGACAGTATCTTGTCTGCCCGAAATAAGTATTCGCAGACGTAATACCATATACGACGACTTTATCATTCCCGGCGCAGATAATGCCCTCAGGATACTTGATATGGAAATCCCTGTTTAAGTTTTCCAAAGATACTTTCTGCCTGACTGTTCCGTTTACCGGATCAACAACTTCAATCAAAGGAGCATCCGACATCTGCAACAGCGCAATATCATCACCGACAAACGCAAAGCAGGCAAATGTCTCTTTTTCCGATAAATTCTTTGCCAGATCGATCTTGTTATCCGGAGATACGCAGCCTGCATCATCAATGGGATACAGATAATCTCTCTGCGTAGCAAAATCATATGCCGCTATATAAAGCCTGTCTCCTGTGATCAGCCGGTTAAGACTGATATTATCACCGAATTCATTTCGAATGACACAATCACTGGTTTGCTTATTATCCTTATCAAAAGAAACAATATGATAAACCGGAAGCTGTGGTTCAGTCTCACACAGGAACATCCAAGTGCGGTCGTCAAACCATGTAACATCAGAAACAAAACAATCGCCTATCGTTTGGGACAGTATGTTAAACACTTCATCATCTTCTTTAAAGTCATACCACGATAATCCATCGGGAAGTTTATCCGGCATCTTACCGCTTAACTCAAGTCCGGATTCATCCCTGATAACGGTGCTCTCAGAGTTAATTGAGCATCCGCATGCAATATATGCCACAAGAAACAGGCCCGCCATAACAGCGGACCCGATCTTTTTGATAGGTCTTTTCATAACTATTATCCCCCGATAATGTTTTATTTAACCTCACCGGCAAACAAACTGTGTCTGCCGGAACGTTTAAGATTGTAGCACTATGAAGGATCCTATTTTAGGCAAAACTAAAACAATACAGAATTTCAGTTTGTCACATCTGTGCTTGCCGCAATATAGCCGTACCATGCAGAGCCAGTTCCTTCATGGCATTGATAACGATCTCAGCCTTCTGCTCATCCGTCTCAGCCTCACGAATGTATATCAAGCAAATTCTTCTCCATGCTTTCCACCAGATCATGAGAATTATCTTCTATGTGTGACAGGTATGTTATTACCAGATCCCGGCCGGGAAGCACGTAGCATTTTTGCTTAAGCTTTCCGTTTATGCTGAAACCGTCACGGTATTTCCAGATGAAATAACCGTAGCCGCCCTCACGGTTCATCTGCTGTATTGAAGTAGCAGCATTAACATATTCTTCTGACAGTATTCTCTGCCCGTTTGCCAATCCTTTATTAAAGAGAAGAAGGCCTATCTGACTGAGACCGTTTACCGTCATCTTCATGCCGGAAGCACCATAGAAATAACCTTCCGGACATCTGGAATATTCATATTTGCCGATACCCAACGGGCTGAAGATCCTTTCCTCAATAAAGGTTCCAAGATCAGTTCCCAAGCTTTCCGTTAAAGCGACACCGACTAAATACGCACTGATGTTGCTGTAATTGAATGTCCTCTCATCCGGATCAGTTAGTCTGGTATTCAATGCAAAATCCAGCCAGCTGTCGCCCTCAGGACGGAAAGGAAAATCGCCCACGGACATCGTGAGAAGTCTCTGAATCGTTATTCTGCCGAATGCATCCTTCTGTTCATTTGACAGACCATCCGTTTTATCAAGCGGCAGATATCTCAAGACCGATCTGTTTATGTCAAATCTTTTCTCATCTGAAGCAATGCCGACTGCAACCGACAGAACCGTTTTGGCTGCAGAATATATATTGTGAGTGTTTTCCCGGGTGTCTCCGTATGAGTGTATGAGCTGCCCATTCTTATACACCTCCACTCCGAAAACATTCCAGGAATTATCCTGAATATCTTTTATAAAAGCATCAAAATCCATACCGTTGTCTCCCATTCCCCATATTACCTGCTGAGCTTAAACCAGAGGACCTTGACTGCACCATCGTCTTCTTCACCAACTATATCGAAGCCAAACCGTCCGGTATAAAAACTGATATTGCGTTCATTATCTTTTGGAGTTACCAACGTGAGTTCAGTCCAATCAGTGTGTTCATCCATGAAGTGCTTCATCAACGCTGTTCCGATTCCACGGCCTTGCGCCTCTTTAATTACTGCAAGGCAGCCTATGTAGTACTTTCCAGGAGCCTCGGACTTATAAGAGATAACTCCTACGGGTCTGTTCTCCTCATATGCGATTACCTTAGGATATTCCCTGATCGACTGCTCCATGCTCTCTTTGGACCGGCCGTATCCCTGGCATTGTCCGTAACGCATGTAATCATCGTAAAATGCAGAATCATATATCTCCACCAACAGTTCTGCATCACTTATATCTGCACTTCTATATTTCATAAAAAATCCCCATAATGAATAATCCGTCCGCGAGGCGATCCTGCGGACGGAATAATTATATCATTTCAAAAAATGAGATCTCAGTATCTCAATTCGTTATCTTTACGGTTCCACCGTCTTCTCCCAGGAATACGATGTATCCTTCCGCAGGAAGATCTATCGAATCAGAGGCATCAAGATCATGCGTTGAATATAAAAGTTCGAAATACTTGTTATATACATAGATCGCACTGTTCTGAGGATGCTCTGCAATGATAGTCGTGTATTCCATCTCCTTGCCGATATAGTACCAGGATGCTTCATTACTCTTAAGTTCAACGGTATGGATATCAGCTGTAAACTCGGGCAGAGAGTCTACCGGGCGGTATGCACTTCCAATCGAAAGGCTTATGGTTCCGTCATCATTTACATGTGCATCAGCCAGATCCCTGTTTGAAGATGAAGGTATTGTCTGGAAGAAAGTCATGTCATCTTCATCTGCCATCAATACAACGCGGCTGCCTGCTGACAATCCGAAGATTGCATAACCGGGCATTGTATCTGATACCTTGATCTTCATGACCGGTATATCGTAATTGGCTGAAGAATAGATATCACTTGTAAGCACCCAGAGATTCCTGCTTCTTGCAGTCCATGCATTTACGGTTTCATCTGATACGGATACATTAATGAGCTTTTCACCCATATAAGTCTTCCTTACATAATCCCCAACACCCGGCAGAGTATCCATCTGTTCACCTCTTACATAGACTTTGCCGTCAGCACCGTTCTCAAAGAAAACGATAACCCTGTTAGGCTTGACATAGCCGTTCTCATCGACTTCAACAAATCCTCCGATATCCGTATATTTGTAATATGAAGTACTCTTTGTTGAGACTCCCTGATTTACAACGGTCATTTTGTCATCCATGAACCTGATGTCTGCGATCGAAGATCCCGTCAGCATATTCATGCTGTAGCATCCTTCATACTGTCTGAATTCATCAGGTATCTTATCAACAATCTTCACAGCCGTTCCGGTCTCGTGATCTACGGTAATACCCTGTTCTTCCAGCGCAACATCCATAATAGCTTCAGCGACAAGTTGGTTATACATGCTCGAACCTCCGCTGGACAGGACACATACACTGATCTCATTATCCGGAGCAACAAGCAGTGAGGCATGCATAGTACCGACGTCACCGCCTTTACCCATAACCTTAACTCCCTGTTCCTGATAACTGAGTTCTTCCACAAAATCCCATCCGAGACCTGCCCCGTCCAGATATTCGGAATCAGAATCTGTCCATCTGGTGGCCATGTCATCCTTGGAAGACTCTGACAGCAGTCTGTTGTCTCCGGTCCAGAAAGAACTTCCAAATTCTGCAACGTCTGATGCTGTTGCATAAACACCACCTGAACCGAGAGCCATGCAGTACTCATATTCTGAAGGCAGCTTGCCGTTAAAAACAGGAACGGCATCTTCCCTGCCAAACATATTAAAAGCCGTTCCCGTATTGCTGACCCCAAGATTTCCGGAAATGTATTTATCGACATAGTCCGTATAGGTCATTTTGCTAACGTTCTCAACGATGATCCGCAGGAGCTCAAAACCGTTGTTGCAGTAACATGCATATTCACCCGGATCAGCCTTAAGTCTCTGACCGGCAAAAGCCGCAATGAACTCATCATTGGATGCCATTGCATTATCGTTATACAGTTCCATATTACCGAACTGGGTTCCCATTATGCCCGACGTGTGATTCATGAGCATTCTCACGGTTATCTGACGGTATCTCGGATCTGCCATCCTGAAGTCCGGAATGTAATCAGTAATGGGAGCATCAATATCAACGAGACCTTTATCAGCCAGCTGCATAACTGCTGTTGTGACATAGACCTTACTAACTGAACCGATGCAGTATACTCTCTCCGTATCCGCATTACCGTTTCCGTCGGCCTGGGGATCGCCATCAGCAATAACATTTCTTGAAGGCATCAGTGCCGTTGCTCCTATCAGCAGCGCCAGGCACGAAACCAGTATCTTTTCATGTTTTTTCATCTTATTACCATCCCTCCGATATTACTCAGTCATAAGTTCGTTAACGGAAATCTTCTTGATCTTACCAGCTGCCAGATATGTTACTGCATAGCAGAAGATAACCATCAATACACTGGTTATGATCACGACCGCATAATCCGTTGCCTTATCAACTCCGAAAAGCACGAACCAGAATAACTTTTCGACGATTACCGATAAAACAGATCCGATAACGGAAGATACTATGGTCGCAGGCAGGACCTGCAGAGCGAGCTGTGTCATGAGATCTTTTGAAGAATAACCCAAGCTCTTCATGATGCCCAAGTCCTTGCGCTGTCTTCTGACATTGGATGTTGCAATGATCGAGAGAATGAACGCGACGGTTAAAGTAATGAATATGCCGCCTCCAATACAGAATACACTCGTTGCATCGGCTATCGTTCCCATCTGGGATTTTGCAAGATCCAACGTGGAACCGATATCCTTGATCTTCAATCCGCTGCTCCTGCCGGTGATCATCTTATCACCGATCTTGATCGCATAATCGACATCAGTTACACCGTAGCGCGCCATGAGAGCTGCAATCTTCTGGTCAGCGGCACTCCTGATCCTCTCTTCAAGAGTTCCCGAAATATTGTAATCAGCCTCTGTCTCCGTAACAGGTGCCCCGTAGATCGAAGCAAGCTTGGCCGTAAATTCATCCCTGTCTACACCCTCGTGCAAATATATCTGGATCAGATCAGGCCTGCTGTTCGGGCAAACTCTCTTGTAACCTTCACTCGTAAGATAAAGGTTCATCTTGTTGTTGGACATTCCGCTGATTATACCCGTAATCAGGTAAGACTTCTGTGTTCCGTCACCTTCAATGATTATGCTGTCACCAACGTCATATCCTTCAGTCCTGCTCCTGAACAAAGATATAACGATCTCGTTATCGTGTTCGGGATATCTGCCCTTGTAGATGGGAATATTCTCCGTCTCGCTAAAATCATCATATACCTGGGCTGCTCCGCTATATACCGAACCCTGTACACTGAGATAATGGAAATTGTGTGTAACAAGTGCCTTTCTTACTTCAGGCAGGGTCTCGATTTCTTCCGCGAATTCGTTTGCATCCGCGCTGTCAAGAACGGTTACGGACAGATCATTTACTTCCATTCCCATCAGTGAGAGAAGTCCGCTCAGGCCATCGCTGAAAAATACGGCAGTAGACAGGCAGAAGAGCATAGCAGTCGTTGCCAGAGTAACGCAGGCACCCGTACCGAAGTTCTGTGCAGCGTTACGGCATGTATTCTTGAGAGCAAGCCTCAGATTAATACTGTTTTTTGTCGACTCCAACGGGAAGACATTTCTTCCCCAATGGTGAGTCTTTATACCGCGGCGGAATGCTACGACAGGAGGATACCGCTTAACCGCCCCTGCCTTCACAAGCGCAAACGCAGTGATCACAATGACCATAACCAATGCGATCAGGAAGATCACTGTAAAGTTCGCATTGCCGTGAACATTGCGGTTAAGCATTATCCTGCAGAACATATCCATCACGGGAGTAAATGCCGCTGCGCCGGCCGCACCCAGCAAAGCTCCGATGCCGCCTGTAATAACATACTCGAAAATATATGACTCTGATATTTCCGTAGAAGTATAGCCCAGCGCTTCGAGCACTCCAATCTGCTGCATCTGGTCTTCGATGTCATTCTTGATCTTATGTCTGATAAGAAAGATAACGGCTACCAGAGTTATGAGCGACAGACCTCCCGAAATATACATAAACATCTCCAGATAGATAGTGGCAGACATCTTAAGCATGGGCTTATCAAAATACCAGAAATTAGCTGCTATATTCTCAGAAGATTCCTCCTCACACCTGGTGATGAATTCCTGATCAGGGAGCGAAGTATCCGAATTATAACCAAGGATCACGTCTTCTTCGTAGATGGATGAGAGCAGTGTATAATCCCTGTCAGTTACAACGCACTTAACACCCCAATTGTTGTCGTTACCGATTCCGGTCTCATAGAATCCTGCTATCTCAAAAGGATAGTCTCTGCCACCGGTAACAACCGTAAATGTATCTCCGGGTTTAAAACCGCCCGTTATCTCGAAATACTGGGGCAGCCAGATGGGATGCTTAAGTTTGGATATCTCATCTTCGGATAAAGACTTTTCTTTTAAAAAGTTCTCGATCTTGCGATTATTCTCATCCGTTATGAAAATAACATTATATGCGATCTTCTCATTCTGTTGGTTGATTACTCCGGCCGCTATGGCATACAGGCAGTCAACCTTTATGACTTCCTCTTTCACATATTCCTCTTCAAGGATCTCCTTATATTCCTCACGGTATTTCCCGTCTCTGAAGAACACGAAATTATTTACACTTCCGGTTGCCTCGAAGCTGTCCTCAAATACCGTTCCTGCCTTTGCAATGTTTGCGGCAACAGTTCCAAGAAGGAATACCGTAATAAGAGTCAGGAGGACGATAGCAAAGGCCTCTCTCCTGTTCTTACGCAGATTAAATAATGACAGTCTGAATATCTTCATGTTAATTACCATCCCATCGCATTGAGGAAGTTCTGAAGACCTGATTTTCTGACCTTGAGATCATCAGTTCCATAAGGCGCCATGCGGTACTCACCGACAACGCTTCCGTCTCTTAAGAACAGCACTCTCGTTCCTCTCAATGCAGTATTGAGATCGTGGGTAACCATTACGATGCTCTGGCCGCTCTTGTGTACCTGAGTAAAAATATTCAGAACATCCTGTCCGGATGCCGAATTGAGCTGGCCCGTAGGCTCGTCTGCAAAAAGGATCTTCGGATCGTTAATAACCGCTCTTACGATACCGACTCGCTGGGCCTCACCGCCGGACAGCTGGTTCGGGAACTTATTCCACATATCCTGACCGATGCCAACCTTGGTGAGGAGCTCCTTTGCCTTTTTGGTAAGCTCTGATGAATTCTTCTGAACAATGAGCGCTCCCGTAAGAACGTTATCCAATACCGTCTGGTTCTCGAGAAGATAGACACTCTGGAAAACAAATCCGCAGTTCCCTCTTCTGAACACTGCGAGCTGGTCATTCGAATAATCTGAAATATCCGTGTCTGCGAAATAGATCTTACCCATTGAAGGCTTATCCATTCCTGACAGCGAATAAAGAAGTGTTGTCTTGCCTGATCCCGATGCGCCCATGATGACGGTGAAATCGCCCTTCAAGATCTCCAGATCGAGATTTTTTATTACGTGCTGCTGTACGCCGCCGTTGGAAAATGACTTACATAACTTATCAGTCTTCAAAATAGAATCCATACCTATACTCCTTTTGCTCACACTCTTTGTAGCTTATGGCTGTATTGTATAGATCCCGTCAGATAAGTTCTTTAACAGAGAACTATGAAATTCTTATCAAATTCTTAATTGTCTGGAATTAACCAAGTGGAATGAGGAGAGTAACCGCAAAACCCTTGTCCTGATTGGAAGGAATGAGTTCGCCGTCCATCTTCTCCATAAGTATGCGCGCGATGTAAAGGCCCAGGCCGCTGCCGTCAGCGTTGGAATCCTGCTGCTTCTTACCACGGTAGAACTTATTTGTAATGAGATCGAGTTCATCTTCGGGCACGCCCGGACCATAGTCTCTTATCTTCATCTCGAGATAATCTTCTATGACCTTATATTCGACATCGATCTTTGTATTCGCATATTTATAAGAGTTATAGATAATATTGCCGACGACCTGGCTCATTCGCTTCGTATCGATGTTGATTATCACGCCCGGGATATTACCGGAAACGATAAGACCCTTATCGTCATGTTTTGAAACTATCTCGCCCAGAACCGAAGAAGATTCATCCTTGCAGTTGACCTTGAACTCACCAAGATTCTCGAGCGTTGAAGAGAACAGGTCAGTAACAAGACGGTCGATCTCGTCGGCCTTTTTATAAATGTTATCGAGCTTTGTGATCTCTTCTTCGTCTCCGCCGCTCATCTCATGCTTTGCCTTAAGGAGTTCTGATGTAACCTTTATGCCCGTTACAGGCGTTTTAAGATCGTGGCTTAATGACGCAACGAGCTCCTGTTCTTTCTTCTGAAGAGCGAGCTCCCTGTCCTTTGATGCGGCAAGTTCTTCTCTCATAATATCGAAGCTCTCGGTGAACGAACCAAACATGTTGTTCTTCTCGAGCATCAGAGGCTCGTTAAGATTACCCTCTGCAACTTTGCCCGCAAAGCGCTCCATCTTTTTGAATGGTCCTATGATGTTCTTCTGTACGTAAAATCCGTAAACAATGGCTCCGGCAACAATGAGCAGGCCGCAAACTGCGAACGATATGGTCACGCCGAGTCTCAACGAATTATATGAATCACGGCCATCATCGAGCAGAATGACACAGCCCAGGATGTTATTGTCACGGACAACATACGAATACGGATAACGCATCTTCATGGCAGTCTCAACGCTTAAACGTTCGGAAGAATCGCCGTTGGCGCGCGAGTCGTAGACCACAGAATTATTCTGATCGAGGACCACAAAATCGACGTCTGTTTTTATCCCGTCGAAAGCATTCGGATCCTTCCAGTTATCTCCTGCGGTCTGTGTTATGTCATTCAGAATAAGAATATTCTCATTAGAAACGGAAGTGTTTACGAGACCTGTATTGGTCAGCAGGACAAACAGCAACACTGCAGCAACATATACACATACGATCGCAATGACAAGACGTGTATAATTCTTCACTTCTCAGCATACTCCTCGAGCATATAACCGACACCCCATATCGTCTTAATTATCTCGGGATTCTTCGGATCTGCCTCGATCTTCTCCCTCAAATGTCTGATGTGAACGGCAATCGTTCCTTCCCCGACAAACTCATCGTCCCAAACGTTCTTAAGAAGTTCTTCTTTGGTTACGACACGGCCGCTGTTCAAAGCAAGATAATGAATCAGCCTGTATTCCATGTCCTTAAGGCTTATCGGATCATCACCTGATACGAGCTTATGTATCTTGGTATCAATGCAGATGTCATTCGTGATCCTGATCACAGTGTCGCCGGATTTATCTGCTGAACGCGGACCGTTAACTGCCTGTGCAGCCTCTCTGGCCTTCTCATAACGGTCGAGGATCGTCTTAACTTTCGCAAGTAAGATACTTAAGGTATAAGGTTTCTTAATATAATCATCACCGCCGATGTTAAGAGCGATCAGGACGTCATCATCACTTGTCCTGGCACTTACGAAAAGTATCGGCATGTCATACTGTTCCCTGACCTGCTTGCAAAGATCAAAACCTGATCTGTCTCCGAGGTTTATATCAAGCAGGAGCAGCGAGACCGTATTCTCATCAAGAAATTTCTCAGCTGCCTCAAAACTCGTAACGTAAGCTGTCTTAACATCAAACATGTTGAAGTATTCCGATGTTGAACCGGCAATAACTTCATCATCATCTATCATCAGAACCTTATAATCCATATTTTCCAATAACTGTATTTATCTAAAAATTTCCCGGAGGTTATCCGTCAGACCTGATAAATTATACCATTTCAGTTATAACAGATTACTTCCATTTCTCCATGTAAGACTTCTGATTCCTATCTTCTTCGAACTCATCAGAAGACATGCGGACGAACCTGGCACCGACAGGACTGTCTATATAACTCATTACCGTTGGGTCTATGCCGACAATGGAATTTACCATGCACAGTTCTACATTTTCGATATTATTGAGGTATTCGTCATCCTCATCTCCCGCCATGAACTGCCAGCCGCTGTCACGGTCATCCTGCAGTTCCTCTCTTAACATAAATCCAACCTTCCATCCGTCTCTGGTAATTTTTTTGGATACTACACAAAGTCTGCCGAGTATTTCCTTGCATCTGATCGAAGGTTCACAATACTGCCTGTTATTTAAAAACTCCGCTACTGCCGCTTCATCAGGAACTATATCACTCTCAATCCTGTCTAATGCCGCATCCCATATTTTCTTATCATCTGCATTACGCCTGAGGATGACAGCAAGTTCCAGAAGATCAGCCTCGTTGACATCAAGAAACGTCTTTACTTCCTTTACCATGTTCTTTCCCTGATCTGCATAGAGATAAATGATCATTCCACCGTCAGCATAAACATAAGCCTGGGCAGCACCCAGATTCTCCTTATCGTTATAGAAGACCATAAAGGAAGGCAGATGCTCATTAACGAACCAGTCGAATTCCGTACCGTTCTTACCATTCATGTAGTAAACTTTGCCGCCTTCTTCAAGACCGTCAAACGAAAGATCCGGAAGATTCTCTTTTATGGCATTTTGAATCAGAGATTGAATATCACTCAATATACGGTTCATGGGATTCTCCTATTTTTCCAATATCATAAGGAAAACATCAGCTTTTAACATACCTGATTTCCTTTTTATTCCATCGCTTAAAAATCTTTTCTTTTCCATCATGACGGTAGTTATTCTTTTCATAAAAATTTCTACCCAGCATGTTCTCTTCCAACACCCAGACAACAAATTCACTGCAGCCTCTCGCGTTGCCTCTTTCCTCAAAGAACTGCATCATTTCGGAACCGATGCCCTTCCTCACGTAATCAGGATCAAGATAAATAAAATGAAGCTCAAACGCATTTTGTTTGTCATCATCTTCACACATGCCGATGCCCATCATGCCCTTGATCACACCCGTGTCAGGATCTTCGTAGACATACATCTCAAACCGCTTCTCGTCTATCCAGCGCTTGTGAACCGGGCAGCGGTTCTCAACTGATAAATCGTTGTCCAAATAATCGTCCGACAGAATATTCCTATAAGCATAACGGTTGCTGATGACTTCTATCTCTGCAGTTCTTTCTGCGTCATTGATTCCTGCTTCGCGTATCATTTCCCCATGATCCTTTTCTGATTAAACTGCTTAAGCGTTTGCGCAAACCTTAAGTAGTTTAATTATACCCAAAAATGCAATTTGCACTTTGCACAAAACAATTAAACAGAGTCGTGCAATCACACGAACCATACAAATCAAGTTTTGACTGTATAATCTAGTTGGGATAATAAGAATACTTTGGGGGACTTATCTATGAAAAAAGTAAGACCTGTTGCCATGGCCATGGTCATGGTTATGTTGTTGACGCTGTTTGCATCATGTTCATCTGTCACAAAAGCTGACAATGTAGTCAAAGAAGATGACCCTTGGTATGAGTCTACAAGGTTTGAGATTACACCTAACGTAAATAAGTCTTTTTGGATGGGGCCATCCAACATCTGCACAAGTGATGACAGGATTTTTTTCGTCTATACATACTCCGGTGACAGGTGGGCATCATCAAAAACGGTAATGGATGTATATGATTTTGATGGCAATCTTGTAAACAGCCAGGAGGTTTCATGTCCGGAAATACAGGGTTTCCATATAATGAACATGTATTCTCTCGTTGCCGATCCTGCAGGAAAAACTTTGAGATCCGGTGTCTGGTATAACGCCAACGGTCAGAGCGGAATCGTATTCATAGATATTGATACGGGGAACGGAACAGTATCAAACACGAAGGACATAGTCAGTGAGGAAATAAAAAAAACTGTTGATCCCGGTAGCGGCATAGACAGAATAGTTACAATAGATGATTACGAAATCGTAGTGATGAGTTCCTTTGTTGCTGTTGGACAAAGCTATCAGATGCTTTTATATAAGAGCGGAGAGTATGTTACCAGTTTTGATTTCTCCAGGGTAAACATCACTTATATGATTGATGGTTTTTCAATGGATTTTTCCAAAGAGTCCCTATATGCGGCAGGTTATGAAAACGGTGAAATCATCACCATGGAATTCGACCTGAAAAACGGAGATCTTAAGAATAAATCAAAGCTCGGGCAGTCCGATGGAACGGCTATAAACTTTGCGGAATATACTTCGACAGACCGAGGTGAAATGTGCAAAATTGATTCTCTTGGAAACATCATCAGAATAAATAACCAGAGCATGACACCTGAAACGGTGATCGACACTAACTGGTACACACCTTTCTTCTATCCGATTAACTCTGAAAAATATACTGTAGACAGCAAAATTTTAAGGTGTACAGATAATAGAACCATCATCCGTGATACCATGTCGGTAAATTATGGAAACTCTGAGAGCTACAGTAATACATATATCAGGGTTTTGAACAAAGCTGATAAGAATCCTAATGCCGGCAAGAAGATTATTGAACTCGCATTTCCCCCAAATTCAGGCGTTTCCGAGTATCTGGCAAAAGCCATATATGAATTCAATATAACGGACAATGAATATCTCATAAGAGTATGGGATAAGTATAAATCCGGATATGTCATAGGAAGAGAGTCGTTAAACATCGACGAGAATGAACACCAGACTTTTAAGATGATCCAGGATCTAAAGGGTCCTGATGCCCCTGATATTGCCATCGGCATACAGAAAAATTATGCGATGCGTGATGAAGTGTTTATGGACCTTACAGGGTTCCTTGATCCTGAGGTTCTGGATAAACAGTATGGCAACATAATCGATGCGGGAAAGATAAACGGCAAATTGTATTTCTTACCGGTAACCCTTGAGATAGAAGGCCTTGTCACAAAAGAGGAACTGCTCAAGGACGGTGCCGTCGGAATCACTTTCGAAGAATACGATGAGTTAATAAACGATTCTTTGCGCGGATTCTCTCCATATGATTATCCTTTATCGGACTTTTACAACAAACGCGCTTTTGTCCTGTCATGCATTGATACAAAGAGTGCAATAGACGGTGAACAGATTGAGTTCGGGACAGATCAGTTCCGGACTGCAGTTGAATATGCCAAAGACAACTTTGTATACGATGATGTTGACAGCATATTTTGGGAATATGAGCAGGACGTCAGGAGAAACCGGAGCGAATGCTATTATGCCAAGATAGCAGATTATCTGGAATATGTTCATGCCTGCTACAATTCAAAAGACCGCTACATCATTATCGGAACACCTTCCGTAGATGCATCAGGTCCGAGATTCAAAGCACTTGAAACCATATCTGTATCAACAACAACTGATATGAAGGAAGGCTGCAGGAAATTCATTAACTATCTTTTCTCCGGCAGTGCATTCAGCTCTGAAGAATGTGCATTCAGGCAGATCGTAACCAACAAGGAAATAATGAATAAAAACATCGACAACCTGTCCAAGATCAATAACGAAGTTTACAACAGATACAAATCTTCGGTAGATGCCGGATCTTTCAGACCTGCCTTCTCGATGGAAATGGTATATGGCGATAAATTTACAAATGATGATATGAAGGAAATATTCTTAAACAGCATGTCGACGATCTCAACATACTATTATGAGGATTACACTATCATACAGTTCACGCTGGAAGAACTCGCACCGTATTATGCCGGTGACCGCTCGCTTGATGAAGCCATAAAGATTCTTAATGACAGGGTAACCAAATATATCAGGGAGATGTAGTCATCCCGCGGAAAAGAAATCTTTTATTCTCCCGCACACAAATGACATGGTATCAGATGACGGCAGATGATTTCCCGTTATCCTGTAGAGCTCAGGTTGATTGATAAATATCTCTTCTGCTCTTGGAAATACTTTATCAGCAGGAAAGAATATGTCGTCATCAGAGGCAAACAATATGACCGGCGATCTGAATCTTTTTAGATCTTCCCTGTTAAACTCGCGGGGAGGCTTCATCTCCATTTTATAAGAAGACATCATCAGCTTAAAGAATTCTTCCATCTGTGCGTCATCATCACTTGCCATGAGTTCCATTATCTTCTTAAAAGACCTGTCTGACTGTACAAAATAGTATTTGATCATCGGGAAAGTCATTTTTCTTATGATCGGCATCAGAGATCCGTGCGCGATTCCTGAAGGAACCACCAGTGCTGCTTTTTCAATTCTTTCGGGAGCAACCTGCGCAAGCGACAGAAACATTGCTGAACTGTATGAAGACACGACAAACGGAATCTTATCTATTTGAAGAAAATCCAGTATCTCGACAAGCCACCTGCCAAAATCATTCTTATTGGTATTCAGTGTTCTGTAAGGAGCGCTCTTTCCTGGCATTCCAATTACATCAGGCGTTATAAGACAATAATCCTTTATGAGAGGCAGAAACAGTTTAAGATTCAGAGGGGTAGTACCGTTACCTCCGTGAACGGTAAAAACCGGAGGATTAGTCTCGTCACCGGCAATAATGATGTGTGTTGTTCCATATGAGGTCTCTATGTATTCTTCGCGGTAACCAACGTCAAGTGATGACATAGCTCTATCATAAAACCCAAGCATTTTATCCATGCTCGGTTGGTTCTTATAAACGAATTTGCCCCTTCTCATTTTCCGTTATTCCAATATCTGCTTTATCAGTCCGCGAACCAATAATCTTGTGCTGTTATCTATCATCTTTTCTCCGATTACTTGTTCATACATTCCGCCGAATAATATCATCGTAAAAGCCCCGCTCATTTCTTCGACGGACAGGCCCTTCTTTACTATTAACGTTTCGATTATTCCGTTATCACTTTTCCGGGCTCTGTGCCTCTTCAGTACATCTTCCGGAAGTTTATCCAATACCAACGCCATGCTCTCCGGCTGGAGCAATACCCTGAGACAGGAATTCCGGGTAATCTCTATCGCGCCCATTATCACATCAGTAACTTCGTCTGCGTGACACGACAGGTCAGCCTCTTCAATGCTCTTGCTGCCAATTATCTTTTCCATCCCCAGAGCAATATGCTCATTCACCTGCTGATGGAAATCCTGTGCACATTCAAACAGCAGCATCTCCTTGGAAGGGTAAAAAAGATAAAAAGTTCCCTTTGGAATACCTGTTCTGCGGACCAGTTCATCCACGGTTGTCTTCTTGACACCTTTCGCGCGGATAAGCTCATTGGCCTCTTTCTTCAGTCTCCGGACTATTTCAGACCTTTCTTCTTCTGAGTAAACTTTTGGCATGTCATTCCTCTTTTTGACCAATTTCTTGTTTTTGGTCATTATAGATTCATATATAAACCTTTGTCAATAACCAGACAAAACAGACACGCTCTTTAAATAAAAATAGAAATTATCAGACCTTACCGCTCTTAATGAGCTTCAGGAAAATATCGGCGATCTTCGGATCGAACTGAGTACCCTTGTTCTTCTCGATCTCGTTAATAATGTCTTCCTTGGAAAGTTTCTTACGGTAAACACGGTTAGAGTTCATGGCATCGTACGATCAATATGCCGTGGTTATTTTATTTCGCGAAAGTATAAATCGCGCATTCAATTCCCCAGGCCAATACAAATACAACCGTATATACTATTCCCAACATAAGCGTCAGATATGCAATACCCAGACCCGTCAGAGTGTTCGCTATTACACCGTATAACAAAGCGACCGACATGACGAAAGATACGATTATTCCGGCAATATCCGTAATCTTGGAGAGTTTGGGATATCCCGAACGGATTTCCTTGCCCTTATTTAGTGTTATCAGGAAAGAAACTATGAGGGCAACGGCAAGGCCGATTACATGATATCCGAAATTATTGTTGCAGATCCTCAGAAATCTTCCCGACGTTGTCATATAGTCCCTTATATCCTGTTCGTCCCATACCGTCTTATAATATTTCCCGTCTCTTAAGATGACGGTAATCTTCTGTCCAACCCTGCTCGTAACGGGTGCGTGTACATTTATTGTATTACCGTTGATCTCCGTCTCATAACATGAATACTCATCAGGGTAATAACTGAAAGTTTCTTTCTTCAGCATTACTTCTGCCGTTGTCATCTGAAACTTGAATTCATTGGCCAGTCTTGGGATAAACATGAGAACAAACGGTATAAGCATCCACAAAGCAACTAACTTAATGCCATATGCAAAATGTACAGGTTTACCTTTCATGATGCACCTCCTCCAAAGCAAAGACCTACCCTTACAATTAAAATGATACGAAGAATTACTTTGATAATCAAACTAATTTTAGGCAAAGGTGTGGCAAGTAAATTATTTTTGTCATTTAACAGAATGCAAATATCAGTTTCCGGACGGCAATTCAAGTTCGATGGTAAGCTGATCCGCTTCTCTATTTGCGGTTATTGTTCCTCCGAGTTTTGCGGTCAGTTCCTTTACCACTGCCAGACCGAGGCCCGTCCCGCCGCTGTTTCTGGAGCTGTCGCCCGTATAGAATCTATCAAACATCCTGACGGGATCAAGTTCGCTGTCTTTGGGGATGGGATTTGCAACTGACAGAACAATGCCGGAATCATTACTCGTGAGCTTAACGGAAATGTCTCCTGCTGAATATCTGATCGAATTGGTTATGAGATTCTGCAAAATCCTGTCTATGGCATTCCTGTCTGAATAGATATATACGGAGTGTTCAGGAAGATCTATCTGCGGAGTTATTCCCTTCTTATCCATCAACGGTGCGCAGTCTGAGATGAGGTCGATCAGCATGTTCAGAATGTTGAGTTTCTCATGCTTCATCTCAGCGTTGGAAGTCGTAACCAGTGAATACTCGTAGAATGTATCCACAAGCTCCTTCATACGGACTGCCTTGTTGTTTACGATGTCGAGGCGTTCCTTCTGTTCCTGGGTAAGATCAGTTTTCGCGATGAGCTGCAAATGGCCGAGGATAACAGTCAGCGGCGTACGCAGATCGTGCGAGATGTTAGCGACGGAATCTTTCAGAAAATCCTCGTCCTGGATCGCACCTGCAACGATCTGGCGCTGCTTGTCGTTGTACTGATTGAAGAGGCCTGCGAGGCGCTCCAACTCTTTATCTACGAATGAGATATCGAGCATCTTCTCGCTGTTATCGGATACGAGTTCCTCCAACTGACCGGAGATCTTGCGGATCTCCGACTTCAGTCTGATGTATCTGTACAGGAGCACGATCAGTGCAACAGACAGGACTCCGATAACTATGTAGAGATAGGTCACCCGTCACCTCATGAGGTATTTACTTAAGATCACTCTTTGCAAAATTCTTCCATATAATGATACTACATGCGGCGAGCCAGACAACTGCAACCAGGAGTGCAGGAACATTAATAATGCCGCTGGTATCAAAATAATTGCCCATCGCTGTAATCTCACGGAATCTGTAAATCGGATTAGCGTAGTTCAAAACAACAGGCAGACCTTCTGACATGATCGAGCAGAATGCGATCATGATGCCGAATGTGACAAGAGGTCCTGCAATGGCTGTCTTGACACCGCTTCTCAAGATAAATGCGAGTGTGATCACGATAAGGTACAAAACGCTCTGGAAAATGACAGTATAGACGGTTGTTCTTAAGATGTTGAGGATGTTGTTTCCGAGATCACCGACGCCGAAATATCCGATCTGGCTGATAGCACCCATGAGCGAATAGAGGATCATGATCAAGTTGAAAGCAACGAGATATACTATCGTCTTACTCATAAAGATATCAAAACGCTTGTTTCCGGATGCGACTTCTGAAGAGATCGTCCTTAATGAGAACTCACGGCCGATGAACCAACCGAGCAATCCGCAGACTGCGACCAGGAGTATGAGAGTGTCTGCAACCATTGCGTTAAAAACGCCGGAGAATGATTCAACCTGAATGAGTGTAACATCATGTGCCGCGTAGCAGGTACGATAGCCCGAGCCGCTGAAAAAACCGAGGACCGGCATACCTATGCCCAAGATCCAGAATACTATGTTGTGGAAGAGCTTATAACGCTCCATCTTGATTAAATTTCCCATTTTCCTATACCTCCGAAAACTTACTTCAGATCACTGCGGCGTACCGCAATATAAGATCCGATCACGAAAACTGCTATCCATGCGAGATCGATAAGGAGAAGACCTGTCTTGTCCGCAGGAAGCATTTCTGCATATCCCAAAAGCGAATGACCATAAGGAAGATAAACTGCATGTTCCCTTATTCCCGCTGTATTGACGGAAGCGATCATCAGGACAAAAGTGATCAGTCCGCTCCCTAAAGTCTTGCCGATATCCTTGAAAAGGAATGCAAAGAATGCCGGAACAACAGCTATTGCGATGAATGACGGGATCAGGAACAGGACCGTTCCGAAGTCTATTGTCTCACCGCGGAGCAGAAGTCCCGCAATACCGTCGAGAAATAACGTTCCGAGCATGATGCCCACGCTGCCCAAAAGATAAACGGTAAGTTTTCCCGCGAAAACTTCAAATCTCTTATGACCTGCTGCGATGTATCCCTGTATTTGTCTCTGGTCGAATTCATTTCCGATCATGACGATCGCGAGCGCGACCATGAAAAAGATCAAAAACGGTATCGGATACATGCCTGATCTCATGAAGCTCATCTCATCTGTGTGGTCGTGCACAAGGATCGTATTAAGGAATAAATATCCGAGCGCGATCCCCCAGAGATGGAAGCTGTGGAAGATTTTATAAACTTCCGCCCTAATGACCTTAGTCATTTGAAGCACCCCCGATCTTAGTGAGGAAGTACTGTTCGAGCGTATCACCCGTTACTGCAAGACCTGTAACAAGAACCTTTTCTTCAGCGAGCGCTCCTGCGACCTTCTCGAGTTCGTTTAAGAAATCGTAGAGCTGGATCGTGTTGTCCGGCATGATCTTGAAGTTGTCGGTGTGAAGTTTCTGCTCGAGTACCATGATCGCCTTCTGCGGATCTAATGTCTTGATCTCGATGTGCTGCTTGCACTTCTCGTTAAGTTCAGCCTCAGAGAGCTCTTCGATGATGCGACCCTTGTCGATGATGATGAAATCAGTTGCTGTGTTATAGAGTTCTTCGAGGATGTGGCTGGAGATGAGGATCGTCATACCGTATTCTTTGTTGAGTTTCTTAATGAGGTTACGCACATCTACGATGCCTGACGGATCAAGTCCGTTGATGGGTTCGTCGAGGATCAGGAATTCGGGAGTGTTAAGTAGTGCAACTGCGATTCCTAATCTCTGCTTCATACCGAGTGAGAAGTTTCTGACCTTCTTGTTGCCGGTATCTGAGAGACCTACGAGCTTTAATGTCTTGTCGATGATGCTCTTATCAGGAATGCCTCTCTGGATGCGCTGGACTTCCATGTTCTGACGTGCGGTCATGTAAGGATAGAGCGCGGGACCTTCAATGAGGCTGCCGATTCTTTTTCTCTGTTCCTGGAGTTCCTTGTCGCCTGTCTTGCCCCATAACTGCAGCTCGCCGCCCGTCGGGAAAGCAAGTCCCGTGATCATTCTGATGAGCGTTGTCTTACCTGCGCCGTTCTGTCCGATGAAACCGTAGATCTTTCCCTTTTCCAATTTAAGATTTACGTTATCAAGCGCCAGAGTCTGGCGGTATTTTTTAGTTAATCCCTTAGTTTCCATTACGATCGATTCCATTGTGCGATCCCCTTTCCATTTCGTTTACGACATCAGTTTATCGGACAGGCATAAAGAAACTATTTGCCACAAGGGAAAAAGTTTAAAGAATTTCTAAAGAAAGTTATAAAGCCTTAAGGAAATGCCCCTTTAGTCTTTATGAAGACGGTATCCGATACCCCAGACAGTATCGATGAAGTCCTTATCAGGACTGATATTCTTAAGTTTTGCGCGGAGATTGCTGACATGAACATTGAGCGCGTTATCTTC
>Ga0265298_10000749_pt1 | contig 47628 bp, 45 predicted proteins | sample AusTroGonzalo_MG_3_FD_193486 | JGI IMG/M metagenome (GOLD analysis project Ga0265298, IMG submission 193486) | Bovine rumen microbial communities from tropical cattle in Woodstock, Queensland, Australia - Gonzalo_01 | ecosystem: Host-associated > Mammals > Digestive system > Stomach > Rumen ...
CAGCACTCGAAAAGACAAGCCTCAAGGAGCTACTATCTTCTTCTGAAACACTCATTCAAAACCATAATGTCAATGAACCGAATTTGTTTGATTAATAATCGCGATAATTTATCGCATCAGTAGTAATCTTGAATTTTGAATTTTGAATTTTGAATCTTAAATCTTGAATCTTGATTTCAAATGAAAAACATCACCTATACCCGAACTGGCGACGAAGGCAAGACCTCATTGATTGGCGGCCTGCGCGTCGCAAAATATGATGACCGCGTTGAGGCCTATGGTACGGTCGACGAATTGAGCGCTTTCATCGGTGTGCTGAACGACCAAGAAGGCGTCACCGACGAATTGAAGTCTGTCTTGAGCGTCATTCAAAACAAGTTGTTCACTTTGGAGTCGCATTTCGCTTTGGACGAGAACTCCGAGGTGAAGAAGATGATTCCCGTCCTGACTATTGACGATGTGGCTTTCATTGAGCACGAAATCGACGTGATGAACGAGCAACTTCCCGAGTTGAAATCATTCGTCATTCCGGGCGGCAATCTGAAGGCAAGTCACGCTCATGTGTGCCGCACGGTGTGCCGTCGCGCCGAGCGTCAGGGCTGGCGTTTGGCCTCGCAACACCCAATAGATACTATCGATTTGAAGTATCTGAACCGCCTTTCGGACTATTTCTTCGTTTTGGCTCGTTTTTTTGCTTATTTAGACAATAATGGCGAAACGAATTGGGAAACAGCGAATTGAGTGATTTGATATTTAAACAGCAATACCCATTGCAAGTTCGGAAAATACTTGTATTTTTGCCCGCTCAAATTTAAACGAAACAGACCATGTATTGGACACTTGAAATAGCCTCAAAATTGGAAGATGCCCCATGGCCGGCCACCCGCGATGAGTTGTTGGACTGGGCCTTGCGCACGGGCGCACAGGAAGAAATCATTGAAAACCTTCAGGAAATGGAAGATGAGGGTGAAATCTACGAACGAATCGAAGACCTTTGGCCGGATTATCCTTCCAAGGATGATTTCTTTTTCAATGAAGACGAATATTGATAATCAGTAAATCATTTGAATAAAAAACTCTCAGAATTATCTGGGAGTTTTTTTGTTTACTGACACTTTTTGTCGTATGTGTTTTCTTTGAATAGAAATTGGATAAGTGATTATTATAACCTTTTTGGCAAAAATTCAGATTATTTGCCAAAAATGATATATCTTTGTGTTTATGAAAACATCCTTTTCCCATCGCCTCCGTCTCGTCGCTCAAATCACCCGAGGCCTCTTCCTGACCGATGCCAAACGAACGGTCGGGGGGCGTGTGTGGCAACTGTTCTCAAGGTTTACTTGGGAGCTGCCGCAGACCCTTGTGGGATGGTCCTTCACATTGGGGCGTGCCCTCGCGGGGCAAGTCGACCGCGTGGATGTCATTGGCGGCATCACCTTTGCGACAAAATTAGGGTGTAGTTATGGCATGGGTGTGTCGTTGGGCACTTTCGTTGATCTTTGGGCAGGCTCTTGGATGCACGGCGAAGGGGAGGGCTTCATCCTTGGAAATCAGATTTGTATGCACGAATTTGGGCATACCATCGATAGTCAACTTTTCGGCTGGGCCTATTTGCCCGTTATCGGGCTGTCCAGCCTGCTGAGTGCCTTCGGGAAGGGCAATCACGATGTCTTTTGGACAGAAATTCGCGCCAACTGGCACGCCAAACGGTATTTTTCAAAGTATTATGCTATCGTGTGGAATGAGTCAGGGTATCCTACGGGGAACTATGCTTAAATCACCCGCTCATTAATCACCCGCCATTCGCCGGGCTGGAGTTCACCAAGTGCAATGTTCCCAATCTTGACACGGATAAGGCGCAGGGTAGGAAACCCCACTGCCGCGGTCATGTGGCGCACTTGGCGGTTCTTGCCCTCGATGAGGGTGAGGCGGATCCAACTGGTTGGGATATTGGCACGATAACGGATGGGCGGCACCCTTTCCCAAAGGTTTTCGGGTGGACTGACGATTTCGGCTTGGCAAGGTTTGGTGCGATAGCCTTTAATGGTGACGCCTCTTTTCAATTGGTTGACAGCCTCTTGCGTGATTTGTCCGTCCACTTGAGCGAGATAGGTGCGTGGGTGCTCAAACTTCGGGTCCAACAGTTTCTTGATGAGTTTGCCGTCGTCGGTGAGAAGCAAGGCACCTTCGCTGTCGTGGTCAAGGCGGCCTGCGGCATAGATGCCGGAAGGGAACCCGAATTCGTCGAGTGCCCGATGTCCCGCCTCGGGAGTGAACTGGCTGAGGACGCCGTAGGGTTTGTTGAATAATACCACCATAAACCTGTTTTGTGAACGCAATTCAAGGGCAAAAATACGCTTTTCTTATTTGATTGCATTCCAGATTGCGGTTTTTGTCCAAAAAAATTCGGCTTTGATTCAGAAAAAATCTATCTTTGCAGGTTCATAAGACTATGAGAAAAGTTGTAACGAATTCGGACCTTAAGAAAGCCATTGGAAAAGAAGGCTTCTTCGGCACTTGCTTGGCGGGGCTTGCCTATGGCGCGCTCGGTTTGGGCAAGATCAATCGTTTGTTCGATGAAGCCGCTGATTATCAAGGCCGTGAATTTGCCGACCATCTGATAGAAAATATGAACATCACCATCAAGGTCGACGAGGCACAGCTTGAAAGCATCCCCAAGGAAGGCGGTTTCATCGTGGTCAGCAACCATCCCTTTGGCGGCATCGAGGGCGTGATGCTTTTGAGTGCTATCGCCAAAGTGCGCCCCGATTTTAAGCTGATGGCCAACTTCATTCTGTCGCACATACCGAACCTCAAGGAGTGTTTCTTCTCGGTGAATCCTTTTGAGAAAAACCCCGAATGGAAGAGTAGCGTTGGGGGCATCAAGGGTGCCATCCGGCATATTGCTGACGGTCACGGACTTGGCGTGTTTCCTGCTGGCGAGGTGTCGCGCTATCATGGTCACGATTTTCCGGAGGATTTACCTTGGAGCACTTCCATCGCGCGCATCATCAAAAGTGCTGGCGTGCCCGTGATTCCCGTTTATTGGGACGGATGCAACTCGAGGCTGTTCTATGCGATGGACAAGATTCACCCGATGCTCGGAACGGCGCGCCTGACGCGCGAACTGGCCAACAAGCACAATAGCTGCTTCAACCTTCAGATTGGCAAGCCGATTCTTCCTTCCGAAATCGAGATTTACGAGAATCCGAAGGATTTGGCGGCCTATTTGCGTAGCCGTTCATATGCGCTTGAGGCCAATATTCCGACGGAAACGGCTGAAAGGAAAGAAGTTAAATTGGCTGACATCGAAGCTCCGGCGGATGCGGCATTGATGGCGGCTGAGTTGGAGGCCATTCGCGAGAAGTCTTTCTTGTATTCCGCTTCCGATTACGATTGTTACTTGGCTGATTATGAGGATATTCCGAATTTGATGCATGAAATTGCGCGTCTGCGCGAGGAAACTTTCCGCGCCATCGGCGAGGGTACGGGCAGGAGCCTCGATCAGGACGAGTTTGACAAGTATTTCAAGCAATTGGTCCTTTGGGACAAGGTTAAAAAGAAGATTGCCGGTTGTTATCGGTTGGGCATCGGCAGCGAGATTGTCCCGAAATACGGCATCAAAGGTTTCTATGTCAGCACTTTGGTGAATATGGACGAGTCTTTTGCCGACAAGTTGCAGCATACCATCGAGTTGGGGCGCTCATTTGTCTCGCTTGAGTACCAGAAAGAAGTGCTTCCGCTTGTGCTGCTGCTGAGGGGCCTTTCCGACGTGGTTGTGCGTTATCCCGACATCCGCTATTTCATCGGCCCGGTGAGCATCAGCAGTTGGTATCCGAAGTTCTACCAGAGCCTGATCGTGAAATATGTCACCGAGAAGCATCCCGTGAGCGAAGAGCTGTCGAAGATGGCCACACCATTGATGCCCTTCCAATCTGATTTCCTGAAGGTGGACCCCGAGGTGCTGATGAAAAACCACATGGAGTCAATCGACAAGTTTGACAAGTTCATGTTCAGGCTGAGCAACGGTGCCTACCGTGTGCCCACTTTGTTCAAGAAATACCTGAAACTGAACGCCAAGTTCCTCTGTTTCAATGTCGATCCCGACTTCAACGACACTTTAGACAGCCTGCTTTTCCTGACTTTCACCGACTTCCCCGAGGACGAGGTGATGCCGCTCTTCCGCGATTGCAGTGACGAGGAAAAGCAAATCGTCAGGAAACGGTTCGGGTATATTTGAATTTCACGCAGTTTTGTTTCACGCAGAATACGCTGAATCCGCAGAACTTGCCGGGCGCAAATTTAGCGTCGCATTGCGCTTCCCATAATTCTGCGATTTCTGCGTGCAATAATCGTTATTCTTCCGAATCTTCTTCCTCGATGGTCTGTGCGAAGAAAGTGAAGTTCACTTTCCCGTAATGGCGTTGCTCCATGAAATGCGGATGCTCCTCAAACTTTTGGTATTTGTCGTGTTCGAGGACGAACATGCCGCCTTCGCGCAATAGGTTGCGTTCGAAAATGAGGTTGATGATTTGGTCGTAATGCTCGCAATCGTAGGGCGGGTCGGCAAAGATGAGGTCGTATTGCATCTTGTGTTTGTCCAAGAAACGGTAGACATCGGAGCGGACGACGAGCAACTCTTTCATATTGAGCTTGTTGGCGGTTTCGCGGATAAACTTCACACAGCCAAAGTCTTGGTCGACGGCAATCACCTTGGGGCAGCCTCTTGAGACCAATTCGTAGGAAATGTTGCCCGTGCCGGCAAACAAGTCCAAAGCCTCGGTTTCTTCAAAGTCGAAGTGGTTCTCGATGATGTTGAACAGGCTTTCCTTGGCCATGTCGGTGGTGGGACGCACGGGCAGGCTGGTTGGAGCCATGATTTGCCGCCTTTGGTATCTTCCTCTGATAATCCTCATCTTAATGCTTGATAATGAATGAAATAGTGCTGGAAAGGCACATTGCCTAAAGCCTCGCTGACCTTTAGTTTGTGTGGGTCTTCAACGATTCGGAAGTCTTTCACATAGTGTCCGCAGAGTGTCATGATTTCCGAATCGGGCTGGATGAGGCCAGAGAGGCGGACGGGCGTGTCTTGCCCCGCAAAACCATTTTGTTCCATGGCGAAGAGCAGGAAATAGGCGAAGTCTTCTTTTGTGTTGAATTTGAAGTTGTTGAAAAAGAAGAGTTTGCCGTCCTTCTTGATGACCATGTCGAAATCGCGGCGGCGTACATTGATGAAGATGCCTGTTCCCGTTTCGCTTTGCATCGCGCTCTCAATGAGTAGGCTGCTCGAATGGGTGATTTTGGCCTTGGGCCACTTGGCTAAAAGCTTGTCTTGCAAGGCTTTCGACCAAGCAAAGACGTTATGGCATTGTGCCGAGGGCAATTCTTCGGCTTGGGTGGTGTAGCCGTTCGGAATCTGAAAAGCAAATTCAAGATACTTTACCTTGTCGGCATCGTCGAACAAAGGCTCGGGGACAAGGGCACAAATGCGCTCATCAACGATGCAAGTCACTGAATCGAAGTCCTTGCCGCTCAATCCTTTGGAATCCAAAGCCTTATCTAACGTGCGGAGAAGCGTACTGCTGTCGGACGACGGCTGCAACGGATGGCCTTCGTAGGCGATGAGGCGTTGTGCCTGAGCATCGAGCAGGGCAAAAGAAAGACCATCCAACGAAAATTGGATGGCCATTCTGTATTGCGATGACTTCTCGACATCAAATTCCCCACCGAATTGGGAGATAATGGGATTCGATGATGCCGTCATTCATCCTAACTGTTTAGAGTTTCTCCCAGTTGCCGTCGGTGGTGGCTTCTTCCATCGAACCGACCTTCAGGCCTGCATACCTGTTGATGTTTTCCTTTTCGGCCTTGGCATTGTCGCGGCGTTGGTCCCATTCCTTTGCGCTGAACGAAGCACCCGGCGTGGCCAAGTAAACCTCGTAAGGCGTGCGAGCTTCAAACACGGGGATGTCGATGCCGTTGCGCTTGATGGTGCCGGCTTCAAGTTCGAATGTCTCGCGGCTGGCTCCGAAGGGGACGAACTTCAAGTCGTTGATGTTGAAGTTGTCTCTTCCAGCTTTGAGGGAGTCCATCACCTTCACGAAGCCCAAGGTGTCGTTGATGGTGCGGGTGAAAGTGGTGTCGGTCGGGTCGGGAACAATTTTCACGATCGGGATTTCGGCCGTTTGGCAGAAGTTAATCAGGGAATCAAAGCTGGCCGTGTATTTGTTATTGGCCTGTTTGTAAAGCACTTCCGCATTACGGATGTCGATGAGACGTTCCACAACTTTTGTTTCGCGGGCTTTTTGTTCGTTTCCGAACTTGATGGGAGCCTGAATGCTTTTGACGACCATCCATGCCAGCAAGCAGATGATGGCGAACAGGATGATGTTGATGACGATAGATAATCCTTTTTTCATTTTGTTATGGTTTTCTAATTACTATTTCCATATAGGTTTGATTGGCGGCAAAGTTAGGATTTTTTCCTTTACAAAGCGCAACTTTTTTTTGTCAAACTTAAAAATGAATTTTGTGGAAATTTAAGTATTTGTCGTCCAGATATTTGCGAATCTTATCGGCAAGGACGATAAAAACCTGAAATTCGTTTTTTTCCAGCCAATCTATGGCATCATCATCTCGATTGACGGCTTTTGCGAAGGCCAAATTGACCTCGAAATGGTTTTTGATGAGCCATTCTTCGGCTTTTGGCTCCTTGTCGATGGCACTGTCAATGGCGGCGAGGTGGGGGAAACCGTGCTCCATCAGCCAGTCTTTGGCCTTGGTGTCGCCTTGGATGGTCTGGCTCAAAGCACCCAATTCGGGGTAGCCATTGCGCATCAGCCACTCGAAAAACTCGTCGCCTTCAGGCTCAAACGTGCAGCCGAAGGCCATCAGTATTTTTATGGGGTAGTGGGTCATAGGGCTGCAAAAATAGGGAATGTTTCGGTACTATCTGGAAAAATGTTGTACTTTTGCGATTAGGAATAGGCAATAAAAAAACCCGGATTCATCACCAGCATCTGATATCTGGGAGAGGAACGCCCGGGACTGCACGGCAAAAGTACAAAAAATTAATTTACTTACGAGCAATGCAAACGTTTTCTTTTACAACCTATTCTTCTCTTCATTTCCAGCGTATATGCAAATTTCAATAGGCGGCACCTTGGTGGCCTTTAATCAAGTAGTATCAGTTCTTGGCGTTTGTAATCGAAGCCCGTCCGTCACCAAAATCTCAATCGATGATCTCTATGATTTCAATCTGTTTTCTATCCATTCTCTTTCGTCATGGCCTAATGCTTCCTCAGCGTATTCAAGCAGTTGCTCGGTAGAAGTGATTTCACGTTTGGCCACACCCTGCATGAATTCGAAGAACCTTTCTTCGCCAACCTTTTGTGAAAGGTCGTAGAGCAGTAGGGCACCCTTATCATACAATGCATCGTAGGCTTCGGGAGCGTCACGGTCAACCTCGTAGATAGGGCAGGCATGGCGAGCATTCTCACGACAGGCTTCTAGGTAGCAATCAAAGATGTGTTTGCTGAAATGACACTTGATGTACCATAACATGCTAAACTCGGCAAAGCCTTCGTTGAGCCAGTCTTCCCAACTGAATGTCGGTGCCTTGTTCCACCAGAAATGTCCCATTTCATGGCCAATGGCGGTCTTGAAATTCTCGTTGAAGCGTCTTGCTGTATAGGCTATGAAATTCTTTCGGCTGATGCCACCGCCGCCACTTGGTACAACGAGAAATTTCATATAGTCATTACTTGGACTAGTTTTGAATAATCGGGTGTAGAATTGCAAGACCTTATTGCAGGCGACAAGTACAGAATCGGCATCTGCATCTGCGAAATCGGTATAAACCACTTCAAAGGTACGCCCTTCATTGGTCATCTTCTTCGATTTGAGATTTGGAGAGGCCACAATCTGGAGGTCGAAGCCTCTCCATGGCTGCGATATCTTCCATTCATTGTCGTGTCGTTCCACAATGCCAGAACCGCTGACCGTATAGCCTTCGTTGATGGACACGAACACGTCGGCTGTAAAGTCTCGGCTATCGTTATTGATGGGGAACCATGCCATATAATAGCCCAGCTGTATCCAGTCTTTTTCCATAGAACTCATCCATGTGTCAAGGCTGTCAAGGTTGCAGGTGTATTCGAAAGTGACGCTGCAAACTTCCTTTGTCATTGGAGCGATAAGATGTAGTGGAGCGCCTTGCCAGATATAATGGTTGGATGATTTTGCCGTAGAATCAAATGTATAGGCCAAATCTTTCTTCTTATAGCGGATATGGTTGATTACAGAGTATTTCCAGAGTGTGAAATCTATACACTTCCTGCCTTTGAAGTCAATCTGTGCAGTAGCTGTCACGGCCAATTTCTTCTTTTCCACGTCAATATTTAGTTGGATGTCGTATCGGTTGACAGTTGGAGCATTGGAATCTTCCACAACCTTTTTCCTTGGATAGACGATTTCCTGTTTGTCTTCAGCCTCATGCTTGTAATAAAGCAAGGAGTCCATGAAAGCCGTCCATCGTGCATCGTTGTGAAGGATTCTGTAGTCTTCTTCTGTTAGGAATGTCGTATAAGCATCTGCATATTGTCTTCCAAAATGCTCCCTGAACAGATCAAGATAGTAAAATGTGCTGTCAGTATTACCAGCCGCCAGTGCTTTGTCTGCTGCTATCCAATAATCATTGGCTGTCTGTGCCCTGCATGTCATTGCAACGAGGGCGAGCGTTGCAATGATGATTAATTTGCTTTTCATATAATAGAAAATTGAGGTTGCAAAGATACTACCATACATTGAGAAAGCTCTTACACAATAGGGTGAAACAGCTGATGGAACACGAAAACTACCCGAAAGGGTAGTCAATAAAAACGACATAAAGCCGTTACTATGTCTAAGATTAACAGCAGTTATGACTCAAATTGACGACTTCTTCATAGATAAAAACCGAGTGGACGGCATCTCTGAGGCCGACTATGAGAGTGTGCGGCCCAAAATCGAGGCTGTAGCTGCTGCCGCAAGGACATCGACCAACAGCATCTACATTATTGACTACCACAAACGTGATTTTCTTTACGCTTCGGAAAACCCGATGCTTGCGCCAGTCGGCCTGAAAGATATGGGCTATGCCTTGTACCTCAACTATGTGCCTAAGGAAGAACGGGCGATGTTGCTCGAAATTAATCGTGCAGGTTTCGAGGAGTTTTCGCGGATAGACGTGGCGGAAAAAATGGAGTTTGTCATCAGCTATGATTTTCATTTTATACAAAATGGTTGCAGTCGTATGGTCAATCATCGGCTTACGCCGCTGGAACTGAATTCAAAAGGACAGTTGTGGCTTGCACTCTGTTCGTTCTCGCTCTCACCACGTAAGGATTTCGGCAATGTGAGGATGTGGCGTGTGACGGAAAGCGGCAACGGCATCGTGGGCAACCACGGTGTACGCGAGTATTCGTTGGCCGAAGGGAAGTGGTACGACAGAGTTCCTATCGTCCTCACAGAAACCGAGCAAAACCTGCTGATGATGTCGGCACAAGGCTACACCACCGAAGAGATTGCCGACCGCCTTTTCCGCTCAGTCGACACGATAAAATACCACCGTAAGAAATTATTTCGCAAACTCGAAGTTGACAGCATCAGCGAAGCTTTGGCATTTGCTACGAATTATGGGCTACTATAAGTTTGTGTTTTCAGAAAATTGCGTATTTTTGCAAAGTTATAAAAGGCAAAAACAATGACAACAGTACAATTGACATCGGCTTTGCAGCGTGAGATGAGTTACATCGTGACAGACGAGACTATGATGGAGCGGGCCTTAAAGTCCCTTCGAAAGATTCGTCGGGAACGGAAGGCAGAAAAAGAGATTCAGAACGAATCGGAGTTTGATACACTTGAAACAGTGGAGGAAAATCTTCGACAAGCGTTCCGTGAATTGAAACTTGTTCAGGAGGGGAAGTTGGAAACAAGATCTTTGGAGGAAGTACTCAATGAGTTATAAATTTAGAACCATTCCATCTTTTGAACGCGATCTTAAACGTCTGGTCAAACGCTACCCATCATTAAAGGAAGATATGTTCCATCTCAAGGAGCAACTTCAAGAGAATCCGCGTATGGGAACAAGTCTTGGTCACGGAGTTCATAAGATTCGTTTATCTTTGACCTCAAAAAGCAAAGGTAAAAAAGGAGGTGCGAGGGTCATTACCCACGCTGATGTCATGCTTGAGATGAAAGAAGGCACGATTTGCTTTTTGGCTTTGTATGACAAAGGCGAACAGGAAACTATTTCAGAAAAGAGAATCAAATATTTGTTGGGAAAGGCTGGAATCAAATAATTTAAGAAATATGAAAACCAAACAAGAAATAGTTGAAAACTGGCTGCCGCGCTATACGGGGCTGTCGTTGGAGAAGTTCGGGAAGTACATTCTGCTGACCAACTTCCAGAATTATGTCGACCGTTTTGCCGAATGGCAAGGCGTGGAGGTGGTCGGTCGCGACAAATCGATGCCTTGCGCCACCGACGGCGAAATCACCATCATTAACTTCAGCATGGGAAGCGCCAATGCGGCCACCATTATGGACTTGTTGAGCGCCGTGAAACCCAAGGCCGCGCTGTTTCTCGGCAAGTGCGGCGGCGTTAAAAAGAAAAATAAGGTGGGCGACCTGATTCTGCCCATCGCGGCCATCCGTGGCGAAGGTACGTCGAACGACTATTTCCCGCCCGAAGTGCCTGCGTTGCCGGCCTTTAGCCTCGAAAAAGCCATCTCCACCACCATCCGCGATTATGGCCGCGACTATTGGACGGGGACGGTTTATACCACTAACCGCCGTGTGTGGGAACACGATGAGGAATTCAAGGACTACCTGCGCAAAACCCGCTGTATGGCTGTCGACATGGAAACGGCGACCATCTTCTCTGTTGGATTTTACAACGAAATTCCGACGGGCGCGTTGCTTTTAGTGTCCGACAACCCCATGGTGCCCGAGGGCGTCAAGACGGAGGAGAGCGACAAGAAAGTGAGTCAGAGCTATGTCGGCGAACATCTGCGCATCGGCATTGACTCACTACGGCAACTCATCAATAACGGTATCACTGTCAAGCACTTGAAGTTCTGATGACTTACGAGCAGATACTTTCCGAAATCCACAAGAAGAACTTCGCGCCCATTTATTTCCTGACGGGCGACGAGCCGTATTTCATTGACATGATTTCGGACACCATCGAGAACGAGGCTTTGGATGAGGCCGACCGCGCCTTCAACCAAATCGTGCTCTATGGTCGTGATGTGGATGTGGAAACCATCGCCAACCATGCCCGAAGTTTTCCAATGATGGGCGAGCGCATGGTGGTCATCGTCAAAGAGGCGCAGGATGTGAAGAACTTGGAGAATTTTGAGGCTTATTTGGACACGATTCCCGAGACGACACTGCTCGTTTTCGCATATAAATACAAGAAGTTCGACAAGCGCAAGACCTTGGCCAAGAAAATCGACAAAAAAGGCGTTTGGTTCGAGTCGAAGAAACTGTATGACAGCAACATCCCGGGCTGGATTCAGAACTATCTGAAAGGCGAAGGTTATTCCATAACACCCAAGGCCACGCAGATGTTGGCCGATTTCCTCGGCACCGACCTCCACAAAATCGCCAACGAACTGAAGAAACTGACCATCGCCTTGCCCAAAAACAAGAGCATCGACGATGCGGATGTGGAGCGCAACATTGGCATTTCCAAGGATTTCAACGTGTTTGAGTTGCAAAACGCCATCGGCAACCGCGACATACTGAAAGCCAACCGCATCGTGAACTATTTCGGCGATAACGGCAAGGACAATCCGCTGTTGGTCACAGCAATAACGCTTTACGGCTATTTCACGAAGATTCTCAAACTGCATGTGGCCGCCGACAAATCGCAAGGGGCGTTAGCGAGTCTGTTGGGTGTAAATCCTTATTTTGTAAGAGATTACCAAACGGCAGCCCGCAACTATCCGCCGCAGGTGTGCATCCGCAACATCTCCATTTTGCGCGAGTTCGACATGAAGTCGAAGGGCTACGAAAGCGGTGAGGTGAGCGAGAAAGATTTATATAGAGAGATGATTTTCAAACTAATGCATTAATAATTGAAGGGTCGCTGAGCCTGTCGAAGCGCCCGTACTAAATTGTCTATGAGAATTGTAGCACAACGAGTTACGCACGCTTCCGTCACGATTGACGGCAAGGTAAAGTCCGAAATCGGCTTGGGAATGCTGATTCTGCTCGGCATTGAGGAAGCCGACACGCAAGAGGACGTGGATTGGCTTTGCCAAAAGCTCACCAAACTCCGCATTTTCAGCGATGAGAACGATGCCATGAACCTCGACATCAATCAAGTGGAAGGCTCATTCCTCGTGGTGAGTCAGTTTACGCTTCACGCTTTGACCAAAAAAGGCAACCGTCCAAGTTTCATTCGTGCTGCCCGTCCCGAGGTAGCCATACCTTTATATGAACTATTCCTGAAACGCCTCGCCGAAATCTCAGGCCGACCAGTGCAAAGTGGCGAATTTGGTGCCATGATGGCCGTAGAATTGCTTAATGATGGGCCTGTGACGATATTGATGGACTCGAAACGGAGAGAATAAGTTATATGTTGCAGGCATTATTAAAGCATAAGTTAAAAGACTCTTTTAGTGACCCTTCGTTTAGGCCTTCCGAAGATACTCTGACTTCTTCGGTCATTGGATTATTGCAATTCCTTCCAGATGAGTTATTTTGGTTCTTTCTTCGACAGTCGTGCGGAAAAACTTCTCAATTACCTACGAGTATAGGCAATATTAATGATGTTTATTTTTGGGATAGATGGAATGCTGAAGGTACACATAACTCAACCTATGTTGAGCCAGATGTATGGATAGATGCTGAGAGTTATTGTGTTATAATAGAAGCGAAAAAGCAAGATGGCTTTGGCCAATATATGAATCAGTGGGAAAATGAAATCAAAGCATTTGTAAATGAATGGGGAGTTGATGGGAAAAAGATTGTTTTTGTTGCATTAGGAGGGAATGAGTCGTTAAAAGATTGTATTTGTTATGTGGAAAAGAAAGATTATACTATCCATACAGCAAGTTGGTTTAATTTGCTGCATGCAATAACACTTTATCAGAAATCTATGGAAATATCTGGACAAGTGAAGCGGGTCTTGTCCAATGTAATTGAAGCCTTTTTTAAGCATGGCTATGTGGATGTTGAATGGTTGACCACTTTGAAATGTAAGTCATTTTCGGCATCAAGTAGTAATGCAATAAAAGACTTATTTGAGTTTGATAATTGTAATTACTTTAATGGATTGGATAAACAAAACAATCTGTTATCAAAAGATACTGTATTAATGTTGAAAACTATATTTCGTTATGGAAAAGATTGAAGAACTTAATAATGCATTATGCGATGTCAGAAAAGCGCATCGTATCATCCATGAGTATCAACAGAGAATGCTGGATTTAATTCGTGTAATTGCTGCTAAATTGGACTTTAGTAGTTGTGGTGTTGGCAATAAGTATTTCTCAAATCCTATTTATAGGAAACGAGATGGGTGGTTGGAGATTTGTGATGGAATGTGGGCATGGGATTTTTTATACTCGTATGTTTTCGAGTATTATTTGGGTGAGATGAGCTGTGATGACGGCAGCAGTGTTGCTTTAAGCATAGTTCAATATTCTGATACTGGTTGTTTTGATATTATTGAAAGTGATCCTCAAAGGATAGAAACTTTTGCTTCAGAAGAAGAATCAATAACGAAATTGCTTTTCATAATTGAGTGTAAACCAAAGAAAAAGGAATGGGTATGGGACATAGAGGAAATTGTTAATAACAAGGAATTTGCATGTAAAAGCCACACCCATACTATTCTTGAAAAAAAAGGTTGCCGACAAGGTTTATATTCATTTCCTTTGGAAAGGTTTGTTGATGAGAAATCGATGATACAGGCTCTTCAGGAGTTCTGTGACTTTTGCAAGGAACAGGATATTATAGAGTTAGAGTTGGTTTGATGATAAAAATAGGAAAGGTTGAAATTATCATTTTCGTGACCTCACGCAAAAGTTCATTTATATCGAGTTGTGTCCAAAAGAATTGAAACCTGCAAGATTTCAAAAGATTTGCCTATTTTTGCACTCTAATAAATCTTTAAATTTTAAATCTTGAATCTTTGAATCTGAAATCATGGACGGCAAACGATTAGAAAGAGTAAATAGACTGATACAAAAGGAATTAGGCGATATTTTCCAGAAAGAACTGAAGCCCAAAGTGCCATCGCTGATGATTACCGTGACGCGCGTCAATGTCACTTCCGACCTCTCATACGCCCGTGTGTATCTGAGCGTCTTCGGCGTGGACGACAAGAAAAAGGTGGTGGAGGAGGTGGCCCAAAACGGCAGGGCTATTCGTGGGCTTTTGGGCAACCGCATTCGTCACCAAATGCGCGTCGTACCTGAACTTCGTTTCATCGAGGACGACTCCTTGGATTACATCGAAAACATCGACAACCTGCTCCATCCCGACAAGTGAGACTGCCGCTGTTCATAGCAAACCGTTACTTGCTGGCCAAAAAGAGCCACAACCTTATTAATATCATCACATGGATTTCCATTCTGGGTATTAGTGTGGGTTCATTTGCGCTCATTGTGGTGCTGTCGGCCTTCAACGGTTTGGAGAAGGTGATTTCTTCGATGAACAACCGCCTCACGCCTGATTTGCAAATCTCCGCCGTGAAAGGCAAGACCATCGACTTGACGGCTTTTCCTTTAGGCCAACTCAAAGACATCCAAGGCGTTGCATACGTGATTCCCACAATTACCGAAGACGCGCTTTTCCGAGCCAACGACAAGCAGCACATTGGCCAAGTGAAAGGCGTTGGTGTTGAATATCAGGAGATTGGACGGATGAATGAAATCATGCACGGCGGAAATGGTTTCCAACTCTCCGATGGTGAATACAACTTTGCCGTTCCGGGCGCGGGCGTGGCATGGTATCTCGGCATCAATGCTTACAATCCTTACGCGATGGTGCGCGTTTATGTGCCCAAACGCGGCAACGCCTCGCTGATGAGCCTCGAAAATAGTTTCAATTCCGACGTGCTAACCGTGCGCAGCGTATTTTCCACCGAACAAGAACAGGATGAAAAACTGGTGCTCGTGCCTTTCGATTGGCTTTCGGAACTGCTTGAATATGAGAATAAAGCCACAAATGTGGAATTGTTCACCGCTCCGAATACGGATATAAACAAGGTGAAAAAAGAGGTGAAAGCCGTAATAGGGGAGGACTTCAATGTGAAAAACCAACAGGAACAGCAAGAAACGCTTTACAGAATCATGCGTTCAGAAAAATGGGCTGTCTATGTCATCCTTACTTTCATCCTGATTTTGGCCACTTTCAATGTGGTAGGGTCGCTCTCCATGCTGATGATCGACAAGCGCAAGGACACCGAAATCCTGAAATCAATGGGTGCCGACAAGCGCTTGATTCAGCGCATTTTCCTCAATGAAGGTCTGCTGATTTCGGTGGCGGGCGGTATCATCGGTTTGCTGTTGGGCATCGTCGTGGTGCTGCTGCAGCAGCGGTTCGGCTTCGTGAAGTTCGGCACGGGCGGCAACTATGTGGTGGATGCCTATCCCGTCTTGTTGAAATTCAAGGATGTGCTCCTCATCTTCGCCACCATCCTCGTGGTGGGTTGCACCTCGGCCTTCCTCACCGTGCGCCACGCCATGCGGAAAGAGGTCAAAATATAGTGTTTTGGTTGCCTCAAGAACTATATTTTTCTTCCACTCAAATTGTAAAACCTATTTTCTATCCGATTGAATTTCAGTCGGTCAAAATTTTTCTGTGGAAAAATGTTTGTAAAAACCGAAAAGAAGGCTGTAATTTTGGCAACGGTCTTTTTCCTTGCGCTACTTTTGCGCCAAAATTTGGTTTTATGCAACGAGCGAACATTTTATTCCGTAATTTTGCCCTTATGAAAATAGGTCATTTGATTTTTATTAGTCTGTTGTTGGCCTTGACCGCCTGCAACCCGTCACAACGCGAGGCGAAGCAGTTGCTCCGCCAAGCCGAATCCGTTTTGGAAACCTATCCCGACAGTGCTTTGCACCTAATTGATAGTGCAATGCACATGGAAGTTTATTTCAACGAAGCCCAACGCATGGAGATGGCTTTGCTGCAAGCCCGCGCCATCTATGGCAACGACCGCGATGCCACCGACCCTACCAAATCAAATGGCAACTTCTTGTTAGACAAGGTGATGAACCACATCTACACCTCTCCCGACCTTGATCGTGCCCCAGTCTATTATGCTCAAAAAGGCCAACCCCAAAAGGCAGCCTTGGCTGCACTTTACAAGGGTTACGACTTGCAGACGATTTATGCCGATAGTTTGGCCTTGCTATCTTTTGAGGAAGCCACGAAATATGGCCTTCGTGCAGGTGACAGTCTGACCATTGCTCGCGCCTTTTTCCAGATGGGACGGCATTTGCACTGGATGGATAAATACAAGGAAGCCGCCGCTGCCTTGGATTCCGCCGACCGCTATTTTGGCAACCGTTTGTATGAGAGGGCCTTCGTGCAGAATATGATGGGTGTGAACCAATGTTTTTTGGAGGAGTTCAACGATGCTGCAATCCATTTGGCCAATAGTATTGATTTTGCATTTGAAAGCGGCAACGAAGATGCCCAGTGGCGCGCTATGTTCAACCAAGGCATACTGGCTGGTGGAGAGCATTTCGACAATAGGGACGTTGGCGTTCTGCTTTTGAAACAATTAGAGACAGAAGACACTGGATTGAAATTGGCAACCAAGGCATACGGCATATACAAACTGTTTTTTAATTATAATGTCAGACACGAGATTAGGCCGATAGACGACGATTCGACCGCTTATTATGGCAGTGTTTGGGCGCATGCGATGCAATTCGATAAAAAGTATAAACTGGGTGGTGCCGACGTGTTTTGCTTTTACGGTCGGCAACACGACCTATATCCCTTGTTTTTGACGCATTGGATTACGGCTGATGAAACCGTATTTGGCGATTTCTATGGCGTACTCAAAAACTATCGTCGCCAACAGCAGCGAAACGATTATTTGAACTTGCGTAATGCGATGGCTGAAAAGCACCTTCAAAAGCAACATAAAACCATGGTTTTCTGCATTGTGGCTATTTCGGCACTCCTGTTAATAATAGGTGCCTTGCTGTTTTGGCAGAAACGCAAGCTGAAAACGGAAATCGTTGAAAATCAGCCTGAAGCACCAACGCAGGAAATCCAAACACCAGAGCCGAAGCAGTCTGAGGAGAATCCATTTGTGAAACAGGAACTCACAAGCCACCTCCGCCTCATCCTCACTTCCGCCCGCATCGAGAAAAACGCCTACGACCCCAAGAAGGAGTGGAAACCTTTGGTGCGGCAGGTGATGAACGGGAAGGAAACCACATTCGAGAGTGCCGTGTCGGTCATCGAGGCGGCTTATCCGGGCTTGCAGGCCATGATTGCCGAGCAATACCCCGAACTGAACGAAACCGACGCCAAAGTGTGCCTGCTCTCGTGCAGCGGCCTCACCAACACGGAAATGGGCGACTTGCTCGGTTTGAGCGTCCATTCCATCAACAAGAGCCGCAGCGAACTCCGCAAGAAGTTGGGCTTTGAGCCGGATGAACTGAAAGACAAACTATAATTCCCTGATTTCCCATTCGGAAAGGCCGGTAATGTCAGCGATTTCTTCCAAAGACATTCCTTTTGCCCTCATGTTTCGGGCCATGCCGACAATGCTTTTATAGACGGCATCTTGGGCATCGTTGGAAAGGTACTCGGTGTTTTCCCACTCGTTCCAGTCGGTTTCTTTTAAATAGCCTTCAACTTGCTTTCTTAATTCGGGAATGTCATTTGTTGCTGTTCCCCATAAGATGCGAGGAATGACATTGGCATAGTCATGGACAAGGATATGCCTCATGCTTTCAATCATTTTCCAAGGCGTTTCGGGATGGGCTGCTTTGAAGGCTTTGGTCAGCATGAAAGCCGCTTCGCCAACTATTTCCACATTCTTCATCACAGCGTAATACAACGGGTTATTCGCTGTAAGTTCCTCGAAAGTCACACCTTCCATGAATTGCATGACATGATTGGAATATTCGATGATGTCTTCCAACCTTCCTTTATCCCTCGCTCTTTCTCTCATAAATTAATTGTTTGTCGCGTTCAGCACTTTCAACGGCATACGGACGAAGTGAACCATCAACGACCAAATCCACTTCACGGCCAAGCAATTCTCTCAAATCCAAATACATACCACCCATTGTAAGCAAAGTAAAAGGCTTTCCGGAATAGTCAGGAACAAAAAGGATGTCCACATCGCTCCAAGGCTTTTCCTCGCCACGCGCAAAGGAGCCAAAAAGCCATGCTTTCAAGACGGGTTGCGTCTCGAAATACTTCGCAATGGTTTGTATCATGGCCTGTGTGCTCATAATGTATTGATTTGATGGTGCAAAGATAACCATATTATTGGAATTTCGGTTGTCCCTTGCGGAAAATGCTGAAATTGTTGTCAAAAAAGTGAATCATAGGAAAGAAAAAACGGCCTAAAACCTAACAAAAACATGGGTTTTCCTTTTTCAGAGTTTGTAAAACAGTTTTTGAATTATACTGAAAATCAACAATTTGAAAAACTTTCTCGCGGAAAAATTTGTAATCCCCAAAATTAAAATTGTAAACCCGTTGACAGGTCATGGGCTTGCGATACTCTTGCCCCAAAATCAATTAACAATTAAACCTTTCAACAAAATGAAACACATCATTTCAACCCTCTTGCTCCTGCTTCCCTTTGCAGGCATGGCCCAGACCTTTACCCTGAGCGGCACGGTCTGCGACGAACAAGGAATTTTGCCCTACGCCACCGTCATGGTGTGGCAAGGCAACGACACGATGAAGGCCACCTACGGCATCACTGACAAAAAAGGCGACTTCGCCTTGCGTGGCCTCAACAAAGGCGAATACAACGGCTTGGTGAAATTCACTGGCTTTGCGCATCTGCCCTTTGAAGTGAACCTCAACAAAGATATCCGTATGGACACGCTGCGCCTCTCGCCCGACGTGAAAATGCTCAACGAGGTGCAAGTGACCGCCACCAAGGTCTTTGAGGACAAGTTCGACAAACTGAAAATGAACATCACCGAACTGAAACTGCCCCCAGCGGCCACCTACATCGACGCGCTGCGCGAAATCCCCGGCTCGTTCTACAAGGTGAGCGAGAACACGCTGACCGTCCTCAACAAACCTGTGCTCGTGCTGCTCAACGGCAGGCCGCTTCGCGTTTCGTTCAGCCAAATCACCGACATGCTGCAAGGCGAAAAGGCCGAGGACATCGCCGAGGTGGAAATCATGTACGAAACCCCGCCACGTTTTGCGGGCGAGTGGGACGGTCCCGTGGTGAACATCATCACGAAGAAGAACTTGGCCACGGGCTTCTACGGTAGCGTTTCGGGCGACCTGCAATTGCGCAAACGCCTCGGCGCAAGGTCGTCGCTCAACCTCAACTTCAGAACCTTGAAAACCAACACCTATCTGTATCTGTCGCAAAACTATAACCCGAGGGAGTATGCCTACCGCTATTGGCAGTATCGCGAGGACGGCGACACGCTGATGCGGCGCGAGGCAAACCATACCAATAATATGAACTCTTATTATTTGAATACGGGCACAGGCATCCAGTTTGACGACAACAACTCCTTGGACATCAACTTCTCGGGAGACCTCGATTTCGACCACAAAAACATCAATGAGTACATCCTCGACCGAGGAACGGCCATCCATTCCACCGACACGGCACGGAACGATTCGCATTCCTATTGGGGCGACATCTATTACAAGCACAACTTCAACGATCCCAAGCATTACATCACCGTGGATGCCAACTTGAGTCGCAACACTAATGCGTCGGGCAACCTGCGCCAATACACCTATTTGCCTGATTCGGTGACTTATAACCGCGATGCCTCGCCTTATTCCGGTTGGCTTTTCTCGACCCGTGCCGACTATACCCGTGAATGGGACAAAATCCGAATCCAATCTGGTCTCTCTTACAACTATTCCGATTTGGAAAATGATTTTAGTTACGAAAATCTCATTGACGGCGCATGGCAACCTGACACTTTGGTAACCAACGATTTCAATTACAAGGAGAACTCCTTCATGGGCTATTTCATTTTTGACCATCAGGTGAGCGAGAAGTTCAGTTATGCCGTCACGCTTACCGACTCGTATGTGCGCACTTTGGGCATTTCGGAAACCACAGGAATCAAGACACCGTACAACTACAACGTCTTTCGTCCCAATTTCACCTTGCGCTACAAGCCCCATGAGGACCATTACTTTACCCTCACCTACAGTCGCAACTATGGGAAGCCCAATTTCACCTACCTGAATCCCTTCCGCAAGTATGAGAGTCCCGTCTATTATGTGGAGGGCAATCCGAATTTGAAGCATTCCATACAAAACGGCATCACATTCAAATACCGCTATCGTTATTGGTTGAACTTTGCTGTTACGTATGGTCATAATGAGGACTATGTGCTACAGGTGCCGCAATTGGATGCTGACGGCGCCATCATCGGCTACACTTACGGCAATTTCGGCAAGAAAGACGAATTGTTGTTCATCCTGAATATGTCGAAAAGGTTCTTCGACAACCGGTTGAACATAGGCTTATATGGTCAGGCGAAATATGAGAATTACAATAGCGGCGATGCCCTCGACTACCGCAATTCGCTGTGGAGTTACTTTGCGAATCTTAATTTCTCGTATGTGCTCGTCAAGAAATACGATGTGGAGTTGGGCGGCTATGCTTTGTATACTTCTTCGCATCTCAGTGGCTATGCCAGGACACAGGGCATCCCAAAGATGGGTCTGCACCTTTCGGCAAGGTTCCTCGACGGCAACCTGCAAACCAGCATTAGCGTGAATGACGTGTTCAACACCGATGTGGGCAACCGTGAGAGTCTATTGGATGGCGTCGTCTCAAAGAGCGATAATATCATTGATGCGCGCTATATCCGCTTTTCGTTGCGCTACAGTTTCAACCGCAAGAACCTGAAGCGGTTCGAGAATCATCAGGGGTACAATGGGGATAGTAATAGGTTGTGATTGTGATTATTTGTAGAGACGGTACATGCACCGTCTCTACATTGCCTATTTTAGGTAATTTTTGATTTTTGGTGTTAATATACTGGAAATCAATAGTTACCAATCAAATTCGTCAAATCAATGAACTCCTGTACCGAAAGCTGTTCAGGCCGTTTGTTGAAGACCTCGTTTTCGATGATTTCGGGGCTGAGCAACGGACGGAGCGAGTTGCGCATGGTTTTGCGGCGCTGGTTGAAGGCCTGCTTGACGATGCTCACAAACAGTTTTTCGTCGCAGCCCAAATCGGTGACGGCGTTGCGCCGCATCTTAATGACGGCAGATTTCACTTTCGGCGGAGGATTGAACACGTTCTCGTGCACCGTGAACAAATACTCGATGTCGTACCAAGCCTGCATCAGTACGCTCAAGATGCCGTAGGTCTTGCTGCCTTCCTTGGCGGCCATGCGCTCGGCCATCTCCTTCTGCACCATGCCCACCACTTCGATGACCAACTCCTTGTATTTCAGTACTTGGAAGAAAATCTGGCTACTGATGTTGTAAGGGAAATTCCCGATGACGGCCATGTTTTTCTGCCCGAATTGGCTGAGGTCGGTGCGGAGGAAGTCGCCCTCAATCAGCCTCTCACCAAGCATGGGGAAATGCTTTTCCAAATATGCGATGGACTCCTTGTCGATTTCGATGACATGGAACTTGTCGAGGATGTCGTTTACCATGTATTGGGTCAAAACGCCCGTGCCGGCACCCACTTCAATGACGCTTTCCACATCGGGCGACAACTGCTCTACGATGCGTTTCGCTATGTTTTGGTCGGTCAGGAAATGCTGGCCTAAACTCTTTTTGGGTCTTACTTCGTGCATGGTTTTACATTTTTTTCATGCAGGGATTTCGCTGCGCTTCATCGCCTGCCTAAGTTCCATCGTCCCTATGGGACTGGCTCACAACTTCCTGTAGTTTTTCTTCGCTTGTGCGGTATAGATGCTCGTCGGGTATTCGTCAATCAACTTCTCGTAATGCTGTTTGGCCAATTCCTTGTTTTTCAATTGGTTTTGCTCAATCAAAGCGGCTTGCATTAAAGCGGCATCGGCCATATAGCTGTAGGGATATTGCTCCACGATTTGCAGATACAACTGCTCGGCACTTTCAAATTCTTTCCGTTTCTCCGCGATTTCTCCTTTTCTGAACAATGCGTGTGGCTTGCTGACTTCGTTCCCGTTGGCGATGATTTCGTCAAGCAGGGCGATGGCTTCGTCTTCGCGTTGTTGGTAGATACGGTAATCGGCGCGTGCCAAACGGTTGAGTTCCACACCTGTAGTGTCCACTTCAAGATTGTCCTTGATGATGAGCGAGAGCGTCATGGCATCGTTGGCAATGAGCTTGGAAGTGGCGGCTTTCAGCACTTTCAACTGACTTTCGGCCCATTCGTATTCACCGATGAAATAGCGCAGTTGGGCGTTCTTGAAGCGGGCTTCGTGCCCCAACGGCTCCTCCTTCATGCTTTTGTCGACCTGACTATATAACAAGGTGGCTTCCCAAACCTCGTCTTCGTGCAGGTAAATGTCTGCCAACTTCAGCTTGAGTTGGGCTTGGTCTTGCTTGCCGCCGATATTGGGCAACGTATTGGTTAATAATGCGATAGCTTCCTTTGTTTGACCTAATTGATAGGTCATGATGTCGGCCTCAATGAGGGTGAGTTTGGTCAAGTCGTTGCTGTTGATGTCATTGTAGGTGTCTTCGATGCGCTTTTTGAGTCGTTCGTAGGCTTTTGCATCGGTGTTGTTGGTGGCTTTCAGTTTCTGATAGTCGGCGTTGATGATGCCAGCGAGGGCTTGTCCGTAAAAAGGATTGCTCTTTCCCTTGTCCACGAGGTAGGAATAGCCTTCGCGAGCCACATCAAACTGCTTGTTGTTCAGGCAGATGCCTGAAAGGTTGTTGATTTGTGCGTCTTGGTCGTGAGTGCGGCGGTCGATGCTTTGGCATTGCGCTAAGGCGATGTCGTAATCTTCTTGTTGCAGGGCGAACCAAACCAGCAGTTGGCCAAATTCGACGTTGTCGGGCTTGTCTTGGGTTTGTTTCAGCAGGGCAATGCGCAGCTCGTCGGCGATGTTGTTGTTCACGTCATAAAACATCAGGGTTTGCAAGCGGTTCCTGATGTTGTTGTATTGTCCGGGATGGGCTTCGAGTTCAAGAAAATAGTAGCGGAAAGCCTCTTGATAGTTGACCATCGACTGGTTGATGTAGGCCAAGTCCATGTATAAAGTCTCGCCGTTATTGAGCATTTTGTTGCCTTTTTCCAAAATGTTCTTGGCCATTTCGTTCAGCCCTCGGCCTTGAAAGGCATAACTGATGCTTCGTATGTTCGCGGCATTGTTGGGCAGGTCTTTCATGACCTCGTTGAAACGTTTTTCGGCTTTGTCTTTTTTGTCTTGCAGCGTATAGATGTAGATGAGGTCGGCCTCGGTTTTCGGATGTTTCGGGTTCTTTTTGGCAAAGGCCTTAAGTTCCTTTTCGGCTTGGTCGAAGTCCTTCAGTTGGATGAGACATTCCGTATATTGTTGAAAATAATGGACTTGACCGGATTTTTTGTATAGGTCTGCGTAAAGGTCGCGAGCCTTGTCGTATTCTTGATTGCGGAAATACTGGCTGGCAAGTTGCTCGTCAATTCGGATTTGATCCTTCTGCTGCGCGTCCGTTTTCTTTCCTTTGGGCGGCGTGGTGATTTGCGCGTTCAATTGGAAAACGAAAGCAAGACTGATGAGGAGGAAGATGATCCGGAATCTGTTCATGGGACGAAAAAGGCTTGTTTCTATTTCTTGAGGTCGTCCAGATTCTTTTGGCACGTGCTGAAGCGGTCTTTGAAATACTGGATTTGGTTGCTGAGCTTGTCGACATGTTGGGCTTCATCAGCGAGGTAAACAGTTACCAACGAGTCGGTTAGGTAGTTGCTCAAGGCATCTGCTTTGAGGTTGTCGAGCTGGGTCAAGGTGGAGTCTATTTCGGTCTTCATCAGAGGATTGACCACCTTGAATTGTTCGATGTATGCCCCCACCAACTGCAATTGTTGGAACACCTCGTCCACCGTTTCGGGATGCAAGTATTGTAGCATTGAGTCGCAGGCGATGAAATCCTTCTGAAGCCGGACGAAATCCTTTGTCTCTAATTCGTTCAGGGCCTTGGCCTCGGTCTGCACTTGTTTTTTCAATGCGTCGATGCGCTCAAGGTTGGTCTTGGGCTTCGGCTGGCAGGCGGCGAGGGCCAAACTGGCGACAATCGTGCAAGTGAGAAGAACCTTGGATATTAATGTCGTGAATCTCATTTCGATGGGTTTTGTAAGGACGGCAAAGATACACATTTTGTCGCAAAGTGGCATAAAAAATCCCGACAATCGCAAGGACAGTCGGGATAAAACGGTATGCTATGAATACGATTATTCAGTGATTTGTCCTTCGACAGGGGCGACAGAAACGAAGGATTTGCCTTCCTTCTTTTTCTTGAATTCGACAATGCCATCACACAGTGCATAGAGAGTGTGATCCTTGCCCATACCCACATTCTTGCCAGGATAGTGCTTCGTGCCGCGCTGACGGACGATGATGTTGCCAGCAATGGCGGCCTGACCACCGAAAAGTTTCACTCCGAGTCGCTTACTAGCGGACTCACGACCGTTCTCGGAACTACCAACGCCTTTTTTGTGTGCCATATCTTATTCAGTTTTTCGGGTTTTTTACTCAGTGATGCTCTCAATCTGGATCTTGCTCAGATACTGACGGTGACCGTTAGAAGTCTGATATCCTTTTCTTCTCTTCTTCTTGAAAACGATAATCTTGTTGCCTTTGAGGTGTTGCAACACCGTGGCTTCGACATTGGCGCCGGCTACCGTCGGGGCTCCCACTTTTGTCGAACCGTCGTTTCCAATCAATAATACTTTGTCGAAAGAAACCTTGCTTCCTTCTTCTTCATGCAGTCTGTTGACGAAAATCTGCTGTCCCTTCGTCACTTTGAACTGTTGTCCTGCGATTTCTACTATTGCGTACATTTCTCGATATCTTTTAATTAGATACTGACTCTCATTTTTTTCGGACTGCAAAAATACAACTTTTTTCAATCGGTCAAGATATTCTTTTGTTTTTTCTCATTAATTTTCTTGAAAATGTTCCGTTTTGGTTTGTAAAATATTGATAAATAATGAAATATAAAATTTTCTTTATTCCATAAAAAAGTGTACTTTTGCGGTCGATTTTGACATCGGTATTAATACCATTAATTAATCAATGAACGAAAACGAACTCAAGGTTCTGGTCGAGAAGATGAAAACGGGCGACAGGGAGTCGTTCAACGTGCTTTTTCGCCGCTATTATGCGCCGATGGTGCGCTTTTGCGTTCGTTTTGTGGCCGATGCCGACCAAGCTGCCGAAATCGTTCAGGATTTGTTCGTGAAAATCTGGACGAATCGCGAAAAGCTTTCGATTTCCACCTCGTTTGAGTCATACATGCTCCGTGCGGTGCGCAATGCCTCCATCACCTATATTAATAAAGAGCGCGCCCACGCCGAAGTCAACGAAAGCATTTATACTGATGATTCCGATGCCAACGACCCTTCGGAAACGCTGCAATCCAACAATTTGGAGCTGTCCTACCGCGCCATTTTGGCTTCCATGCCCGAAAAGCGCCGCGAGGTGTTTTTGGCCAGCCGTTTCGACGGGTTGAAGTATGCCGAAATAGCCGACAAGTTGGGCATCTCGCAAAAAACCGTCGAAGCCCACATGGGCGCGGCTATCAAGCAGTTGAGGGAAGGACTTAAAGCCTATCTCTGACATGCGGCCTTTGGGAAAAGGCAGGCAAAAAAATGCAAAAAAACTCGTTTTTGACTAAGGGTAAAATCAAAGTTATTAGTCATATAAGTGAATTGAAGATAAAAAGACGAATAAAAAATGTTCTCGACAAACGACAAATATGAAGCCTTAATCATGAGCTACATCGACGGGCAATGCACGTCGGAGGAGGCTCTTGAACTGCTTGCGTGGGTCGCTGAGTCGGAAGAAAACCGTCTCTATTTCAATTCTTTCAAGGAACAGGCTGAAGTGTGGAAACTCACTGATTTCGCCCTGCCTGAGCTTGACGATATTAATGTGGATGCTGCTCTCGATGCGGTCAACGCAAAGATTGACGCCGTCGAGGAGAATGAACCCAAGATTGTGCAGATGCCTTGGCTGCGTCGCAACTACAGGTATGTAGCCGGTGCGGCTGCCGCTGTCATTGTGGCGCTCTTCTTGGGATTCCTTGTCGTAAAGCCGTTCAATTCCACCGTCACTTTGGCTTCCAACGAGGTCGAGTCGGCCTTGCTGCCAGACGGCACTTCGGTCACTTTCAACGGAGCTTCGCAAATCGCCTATCCCAAGCATTTTGGGAAGGAAGTGCGTTCCGTCGATTTTGAAGGCGTAGCCTATTTCGACGTGGCTAAGGACGAAAGCCATCCCTTCGTCATCCACTGCAACGGCATGGATGTGGAAGTGTTGGGCACCACTTTCTTGCTCAATGCCGACAAGGCTTCTGACCGCGTTTTGGTTGACCTTTATACCGGCAAGGTGAGGATGACCGCCGACAAGCAGTCGGTGGAAATCATGCCCGGCGAACGCGGTGTGTGGGATGCTGCCGAAGGCGAACTGAAAGCCATGACTTATTCCGAAGTGAAGGAAGAGGAGCTGGCCAACAACCACGAGCTGGTCTTCGACAACGAAACGCTTTCCAAGATTGTCGTCGCCTTGGAATACATCTATAAAGTGGAAATCAACCTCGACGAGGCCTGCGCCTCCAAGAAACTCACCGCCCGTTTCTCCGATGAGGAATCCATTGACGAAGTTATGGAAACCATCGCCATTGTCTCCGAGGTCACCATCACCAAGACGGACAATGTCTACTCCATCCGCTAAGCGGATTCCTTTCTCCAATTGTCATTTTTTTGCTTAAATGGAAGCTCTCTCGTTTTTTTGTCGTATCTTAGCGGCCTGTTTGAACTTTATTGGAGATGAGATTTCTTGTTCCGAATATACCCTTTACTACCCAAAAAGATAGAAAAAGCACGTGTCGTGTGCTTCCCGTTTTGCTTTTGTTGGTCTTGGCCTTTACCTTTCCTAACATGGGTAAGGCTCAGTCTTTCAATCCGTTGATTTCGTTTTCGGTGGAGTCGTGCACGTTGGATGCGGCCTTGGAGAAGTTGTTTGTCGATTATGAGCTGAATGTGGCCTTCAGCAAGGCCGAGATGAGCAAAATCCGAATTGAGAAATACTCCTGTTCTTATAAATCCGTCGAAGAGGTGTTGACCGACCTGTTGAAGGGTACTGATTATGGCTTCAAAAAAGTAGGCAGGCAGTATGTGATTCGGAAAAAACAAGTGCTTGAGCCTGTGGTTGAGAATGAAACAAGTGAAAATCAGGTTACTATAAAACCAAAAGAAACGGAGCAACATAAGTTGGACACGGTTTTTGTGACGGGTAAAACCACCGACACGGTTCGTATTTACGACACGATGCAGGTCATTCGCACGGTAATGCGCTACGACACGGTCGTGAAGTTGAAAGTGGTGCGCGACACGGTTCATACCGTCGTACATGAAGGACTGACGATTCCGTGGCCCAAGTTTAGAGACAATGGCTGGTTTGTTTCGGCATCGTTGGCCGTGAGTCCGATGGAATTCAAGTATGAGAACGAATTCCCCAAAATCGAGAATGGTTCGATGGAGGTAATTCCGAGCACGGGCTATTGCGTTGGGTTAGACGGCGGCTACAAGCACAAACGTTTCAGTGTGGGCATGAATTTGTCATATCGTTCGGCGCATTATCGTTTTCTGCTTGAAAAGACCGACTATGCGGGCGATTATTATGTGAATGATACCTTGGACAGTTATTATGTGGTGCACGAAACCGACACGGCCTATCACTACATTCTGGATTCGACCTACATTCCGCTGACCACCACCAACTATGCCTATCGCGATATCAATCAGCTTGATTATCTGAATGTTGTCCTTTTTATCACTTTCGATTTCATCAAGTTGGAGCATTTCAGGGCTTTTGGGAAGATAGGTGCTTCGGCTGATTTCTTGGTCAATTATAAAGGTTCTTTCAATGCTACGGAATCGCCTTACCATGCGCCAATCGCCAAGGAGCAGGTGGAACCTTTTCGTTTCGCTTTTTTCGGTGGGCTTGGGGCGGCTTTCAAGGTGGCCAATCGCATCGAACTTGTTCCCGAGATGTCGTACCGCGTGACCAATGGCTTGCTCTATCGCGCTGACTTTCCGTTCAATATGAAGATGCGAATGATGGATTTCCGACTCGGTCTGACCTATTACTTCTAAATCATGAAACCGCTCAAGTTCATAAGGCATCTGTTGGTTGCGCTGTTGTTGGCGCAAGGCTTATTGCTTGAGGCTCAGCATTATGTGCCACTTAATGGTGAGATTGACACGCTTTTGAATCTGCCCAAAATGGGTGGAGATTCGGTGTATTTGGTGAACGAATCGCTGACGGTGGTCGAGGGCGGTGATTTGCGCATGGCGGCAGGAACAAAGATGTATTTCGGCCAATCGGCCTATTTGCGCGTGGATGGTGGTCGGCTCCAACTCGATGGTCAACGCAACGATTCGGTATATCTGCTTTGCTATGAGTTTTCCCACGATTGGGCGGGGGTGCAACTGAAAAATGTCGCTGAAAACGACTCAGTGCGGCTTTCATACGTCAATGTGGTGGGTGCGCTGACGGCTTTGAACGCTTCCACCAGCAGCCATGTCGTGGTCAACCATTGCACGTTCAACAACTATTACGCGGGCAAAGGCATCGAACTGATAGATTGTAGCAACTTCTTGATAGACAGTTGTTTCTTTTCACAATGTGTGTCGGGCATCGAATTGAAAGCCCGCAACAATGATAGCGAGGACAACTGCTTTTCCCGTAACATCTTTGACCAAGGTCAGATTAATATTGAGATTTCCAATGTGGGTTATGGATTCAAATGCAATCGCAACCACATCACGGGCAATTGTTTCCAAGGGGCGGCCACGGCCATCAATTTTGAGACAACGGGCGGACTTTCAGATAAATATGCCACGAATTATATTGAGGACAATTTGATTTCGTCAGACTTGCCCGAAAGCGGCTCAAGTTATTCTTCTTACGGCATCAAGGCAGCCACCGATTCAGTCGTCATCCGCAACAATGTGTTTTGGAACAACGACGAGGCGGTGAGGATGATGCGGGTTTGTCATCTCGTTTTTGAGCATAATACGTTCTATGACAATGAGTTGGTTATGACCAATCTAATGGCTTCTGGGTCGGCGGTGTTTGTTGGCAACACTTTCAGCGAGGTCAACAAACGGATTGTGAGTTATCCTTCCGGCAAGTCGCGGATGAACGGCAACAACTTCCTACATTATAAGAAAGATGCCATTTTGTTCGCCAACGTGACGACCGAGGAGATTAATATGCGGGGCAATTATTGGGACGCTGAATCCGTTGCGGAGATTGAATCGGTGATTCTCGATGGGCACGACACGCCCGCTTTGGGGGAAATCATTTATGCGGACTATCTGTCGGAATGCGACACGACGGCCCCGATTTCGCCACCTTACAAAGTGAAAAAACAGTTTGTCAATAACAAGTGGCTGATTTCTTGGGACGAAAATCCAGAGCAGGATGTGGATCATTATGTGCTGTTTTATGGCGACTTCAACTATTACAAGTTTGCCCATCACACCGAGGCCGTGTATGAAAATTCCTGCATTTTAACGCCACAACAGGCTGAAATTGTGGCAGTAATGGCTTGCGACCGAGCTTACGACCCCAACGTTTATGCCTCGGTGGGTCAGAGTGCTTACGCCTTCGCCGAGAAATATCCTTATGCTGGTCCCGACGGTAGCCTTTGTGCGTCTCAAACGGGTTATCTCATTGATAACGCTTCCATCCCTTATATTTATGGTGGTTTCGTTTGGCAGTCTTCGGGTTCGGGCGTGTTCTCTGACTCGCTGGCTTTGCGGACGACTTATTATCCTTCGGAGTCTGACTACGAGGCTGGCGAGGTGACGCTGACTTTGCGTGTGATTGGCAGCGGAACCACTAAGACTGATGCCTTGCAACTGCGTTTGTACAAAGCGTTGAGCGTGTTCGCCGGTGAGGATGGTTTCAGTAGCACGGGTCGTCCGTTGGTGCTTGATCAGGCGGAGGCCAATAATTACGACTCGCTGCGTTGGCATTCCATGGGCGATGGACGTTTCGAGGATTCACTCGCTTTGCACACGAATTATTTTCCCGGAGCGACCGATAAGGATCGAGGCTATGTGGAACTGGTTCTCGAAGCTTGGTCGTTTTGTGGCTATGCCAGCGACATTGTCCGATTTGAGTTGTTTAAGGACTATTCCCTTGAAGGGAGAACATGGTCGGGCGGTGTCGTGCGCCCCAATACTCAGGTGATAGCTGCCTCTTTGGGCGATGATAATCAATTTGTTTCGGGTTTTTATCGAACGGTTTCCGACGATGAGGGCTTTTTCAAGTTTGCCTTGCTGCCTGATACTTACATTTTGTACGCCTTCGCCGATACTTTGGATGCGGACGTGGGCGGATGCTATTATCTCGGCGATTGGCAATGGAATGAATCGAATATGATTGTCGTGGATGGCAATGTTTATGACGTGGATATTGCGTTGCCAGCCATGGAGCAAGGCTTTTTGACTGGTGAAGGTCGCATCGGCGGCGTGTTCGATTATCCTGAAGGTTCCTTCAAAGCCCGCGACTTTTATTGCCAATCATGGCTGCGCGAGGATGGCGACACCGAGTATTGCGTAGAGGGACTTTCCAATGTGGGTGTGCTTTTGTTCAATGCCACCAAGCAACGGCTGTTGGGCTTTGCGCTCACCGATTATTCGGGGCGGTTCCGTTTCGATGCCTTGCCTTTTGGCACCTATCAGGTGATGGCCGATTTGCCGCGTTATGGTCGCGGAATGTGTGAGGAAATCACGCTTTCGCCCAATCAGCCTGTGGTTGAGGATTTGCACCTTTATGTCAATAGCGATGGTAAAGTGCGTGTGAAGTATGACCCTGAAGTGGCGACTGCCCAACTGAGCCTTTATCCCAATCCGGCCGAGACGGAGATGCTGGTTGGCGGACTGAAAACTGACATGGATTATCAGGTTGCCGTAATGGATGTTTTGGGCATGATAGTAATGCTGGAAAAGAGAGTGCGCACCAACCTTTTGGGCGAGTTCTCGCTATCGGTTGCCGAATTGCCTGCGGGTGTCTATTTCGTTCAAATCAAAGGCGTTACGGAGTGTGTCTTGGCAAAATTTGTAAAACGATGAGGGGTTGGGCTATGAAAAAATGGATGAAGATAATGGCCGTTTTTGCCTTGGCACTGATGGGAGTGCAGTCAAGCTTTGCTCAGGTTTGGGTTTATGGAGGCGTTTACGAGCAGGATGGATTCACCCCGATTGAGAATGCCACGGTGACGTTTTCGGGTATTGATTTTAATGGCGATACGATTGCATATCAACTTGTTAGTGATTCCTTGGGATATTTTGCCGATAGCCTGAATGCAGGCTCCTATTGGGTTTGGGCTTCGGCCGAAGGCTACCAAACAGAGTATTTGTCTGATTCCTTGGAGATTGAGGAGGGACAGCTTTTCCTCGGCTTGGATTTCTATCTGCATGAGGTTTTCCATCCAGTGCGTTATGTTGCGGCGCGACAGTTTGTCAACGATTTGGTGAGAATCAGTTGGTCGATGTATAATCCTTTGTTGTATGAGGATTTTGAGTCGGGCGACTTCTCACATTTCCATTGGGATAACAGCCTTTCCGATTATCCTTGGGTCATTGACACCACACACGCTTTTGAGGGCAACTGTTGCATGAAGTCGTCCTGCGAAGGGGTAGAGAATGGCCTTTCCTTGATTGAGGTCTCGGTTTATATTCCCGTAGCCGGACAAATGAGTTTTCGGAGCAAAATCTCTTCCGAAAGTCCTTGGGACATGGGGCGTTTCTATCTCGACGGCGTGAAGAAAATGGAATGTTCGGGCGAAGAGGACTGGACAGAGCACCGTTTCGACATTACAATAGGTGAGCACACTTTCCGCTGGACCTACCAAAAGGACGCTTCCACCGATGTGGGTGACGACTGCTTTTATGTTGATGCCATCAGGTTTTTGAGTGAGGATAGTTCAAAGATGACTCCCCAAAATGAGCGCACTTTCCAGTATTATGATTTGTTCCGTAGCCGTTTCGATGAGGCGCCTGTGATGTTGGCTTCTCATTTGACCGACACCGTGTTTATGGAGGTGAATTGGGGCAGCCTGCCTTGGGGACAATACCGCTGGGGCGTGAGTTGCTATTATGAGGGCAACCGCAGCCATTCCGACACGGTGTGGTCCGTATATCTTGACAAAGACATGACTACGACTTTGGAGGTCAATGCCACAACCAATGTCGGGCTTTCGGCTGAGGGAGCTATCGTTACGCTTTCCTCCCACGATGGGCAAGGACAGAGCTACCAAGCTGTGCTTGGCTCTAATGGGCATTTGGTTTTGCCTTCGGTGTATCGCGACGAATACGATATGCGCGTGCATCTTGACGGATTTGTCGATTATGTCGCTGACGAACCGATTTCTGTTTTTGCCCCGACGCAAGTCGAAGTGGAATTGATGGAGATGACGTTGGGTATCGACAGTTTGTATGTTTCTTCCACGGGTTGGGCCATTTGGTCGCTTAGTGAGGTGCAAAATCGTGATTTACAGTATTTTGAAATCATGTTGGATAGTGTTCTGATGGGCATTACCACCGCTGACTATTACCAGTTTGATGTCAGTCATCTTGTGGAAGGCGACACGTGTTTGGCCCAAGTGCGTCCCGTCTACCTTTCCGATACTTGCGAATGGCGCTCTTGTCAATGGGTGTATCGTCCCTGCGATGCTTTCCAAGGCAGTCCCGTAGGTTTGAATTGGGCTTTGCATGGCGAGGCTTTGCTGCTTTCGTGGGATTATCCTGAAGGCGATTCCTTGCTGGGTGCGATGCTGTTCAAAGAAGGGGAATATCTTGGTTTTGTGGAAGGTAACACTTATTTGGACGAGACGGTCCAGTTGCACGGTGAAGAGACTTATTGCTTGCGTTTGGTGTATGACGGTGAGCGCGATGGCACCTATTATTCCATGTCTTGTGAGGAATGCACGACAGCGGTTTTTCCGGCTTATTGCGACCCGCCTGCCAATCTCGAGGGCATGACTTATTACGAAGACGAATCCGATTACGGTGCCTTGATTTCATGGGGCGATCGGCCTGAGCCTATCCAGCAGTGGTTGTATTATGACGATGGCATATTCAAGCGCTCCTTGGGCGGTGACGGCGAGCCGAGAATCTTTTGGGCCATCCGTTTCGATGCGGAGGAATTGGTGGAGTATGTCGGCACGTCCTTGAAAACGGTGTCGCTCTATGATGTGGCCGCAGGTACCTATCAGTTGTGGGTGTATGTGGGTGGCGAAACGGCTCCTCGAACCCTTGTCCGCTCCCAAAACATGGCTTTGACAGGCACTTCCGCATGGCACGAAGAGAGTATCGTTCCTGCATACGAAATTCCTGATAATGAGTCGATTTGGATTGTAATAGGCCAGCAGGGAGTGGCGCGTCCGGCAGCCGCTTGTCAGGATATGGGCAATCCCGATGGCCGTTGGGTTTCCTTGGATGGCGAGACTTGGACGGACATGAATACTTTCAACATGCACTATACGTGGATGTTGCGAGCATACGTGACCAATCGTTTAGGCCGTGAGATGCGGCTTCGTGAAGAGGGCTACACTTTGCAACATTACAATCTCTATCGTTCGTATGATAACAATGATTATCAACAAATTGCATCGGTTTCTGCCGAGGAAGGGCAAGTGTTTTATGAATACCGTGACAATTTGGCGGACAACGACAACGATTATGTTTATTACCGGCTTACCGCGCTTTATCTTTCCGATGAGGGCGAGACGTGCGAGTCGGATTATGCCGCTACATTGGAGGATCCGATGCAACATTTTGTGGTGATTGACTTGTCATCGACTGGTGAGCTGCAACCAAAAACATTGCATCTTTATCCGAATCCGTCTGATGGATGGGTAACCATTGAATTGTCTGGGATTCAACGGGTTTCTGTTTCCAATGTCTTGGGGCGGATGTTGTTGAACAAGACTGTTGATGCCGACATTTTGCGCCTCGATCTTTCCGACTTTGAAAGTGGCATGTATTGGCTTCGCGTGGTCACTTGCGATGGCGTGTTCGCCCAGCCTTTCGTCCTGTCTCGTTGAGCATTGCCTTAAAATCCGTATCTTTGCCGCCAAAATCGGCACGACATGATTTCAATCCAAAATCTGAGTATGCACTTCACAGGTGAAGACCTCTTCACCGATATTTCCTTCTTGATTCGCGAGAAAGACCGCATTGGTTTGGTGGGCAAGAACGGCGCGGGCAAGACCACACTATTGAAACTTATCTGTGGCCTTGAGCAGCCTTCAAAAGGTGATGTGGTTGTTCCTCAAGGTGTTACGATAGGTTATTTGCCCCAAGAGAAGAACGTGAACAGCACGAAAACCGTCTTGGATGAAGCCCTTTCCGCTTTTGATGAATACCATCAACTGGAACACGAAGCCGAGAAATTGCAACAGGAATTAGCTGAACGTTCCGATTATGAAAGCCCTCAATATGAGAAACTTATCGTTAAGTTGAACAATTTGAATGACCGTTTGGCCTTGATGGGAGGCAATTCCATCGAAGGCGAGGCGGAAAAGATTTTGGTCGGTTTGGGCTTCAACCATGAGGACATGTTGCGCCCCATGCGCGAGTTCAGCAACGGCTGGCAGATGCGCGTGGAACTGGCCAAGATCCTATTGAAAAAGCCAAACCTGCTCTTACTTGACGAGCCGACCAATCACCTTGATATTGAATCTATTCAGTGGCTTGAAGGTTTCTTGAAAGCCTATTATGGTGCCATTCTGATGGTCTCGCACGACCGCGCTTTTTTGGACAACATCACCATTCGCACGGTGGAGATTTCCAATGGCAAGATTTATGACTACAAGGTGCCGTATTCCGATTATGTTAGTCTGCGAGAGGAGCGCGTCGATATGCAACGCTCGGCCTATGAAAACCAGCAACGCGAAATCAAGAATATTGAGGCTTTCATTGAGCGGTTCCGCTACAAGGCCACCAAGGCCAAGCAGGTGCAGAGCCGCGTGAAACTCCTTGAAAAAATGGATGAAATCGTCATTGACGACATCGATAGCACGGCCATCCATTTCAAGTTTCCGCCTGCGCCACATTCGGGCAAAGTTACCTTAGAACTGAACCATGTGGGCAAGTCCTACGGCGACCAAGTTATCCTCAAAGACATCAACTTGTTGATTCCGAGAGGGGAGAAGATTGCTTTTGTCGGGCGCAACGGCGAAGGCAAATCCACACTTTCAAAAATCATCTGCGGTGTGCTCAACCATGAGGGTGAGGTGAAACTCGGCCATGAGGTCAAGATTGGTTATTATGCCCAAAACCAGCAGGACATGCTCGACATGAACAAGACCGTTTTTGAGACCTTGGACGATGTGGCCGTGGGCGATATGCGTTTGAAAGTGAAGGCTTTATTAGGCTCTTTCCTTTTCCGTGGCGACGACATCGACAAGAAGGTAAAAGTGCTCTCAGGCGGTGAAAAAGCTCGTCTGTCCTTGGCCAAAATGCTCCTTTTCCCGACCAACTTGCTCGTCCTCGACGAGCCGACCAACCATTTGGACATGCTCTCCAAAGACATTCTGAAAAACGCATTAATCCAATACGACGGCACATTAATCATCGTCTCCCACGACCGAGACTTCCTGCAAGGTCTGACGAACAAGGTTTATGAGTTCCGCAAGCCCAACATCAAGGAATACATCGGCGACATCTATGATTTCTTGGAACAAAAGAACCTCAACCACCTGAAAGAGTTGGAGATAGCCGCCAAGCAACAGCCTCAAAAAATCGTTGCCGAGCCGGTTTCCCAAAACAAAATCAACTACGAGCGCAAGAAGCAAATCGATGCTAAGTTACGCAAAGTCGACAAGGAAATCCAACGCTTGGAGGAAGCCATCGGCAAATTGGAAGCCGAATTAGCCGAGCAAGACGCCATCATGGCCAACCCCGACCAGCATCCCGACATCAAAATAGACAATGATTGGTATTGGGCCTACGGCCAAAAGAAAGAGCAACTCCAAAATCTCATGGACGATTGGGGCGAGAAGCAGATGGAGCGGGAAGAGGTGATGGGGGAGTATGAGAAATGAAAAACGGGACGTGAACCCCGTTTTCCGTTATTCAATCACCATTTCAAACGGCATCCGTGCCTGAATGCCTGTATTCTTTTGCAGGTTCTCCAAGCCTTGGAGGTAGTTATAATAACTGCCGAGTTTGCTGCGCATGGCGGCATCAAGTTTGTCGTCGGAGTTGCTCATGGATTCCATCAAGCGGGTGAAGAAGTCCTTCTGCTTGGGCCATTCGGTCACCTTGTAGTCGTTGCCAAGGTTGGCTTTCTCGGCAGCGTAGGCGATGGCATCTTCCATGTCGCCCAACTTGTCGACGAGACCAAGACCGATGGCATCGGCACCAGCCCACACGCGCCCTTGACCGATGCTGTCCACGTAGGTCTGACGCAAGCCACGGCCTTCAGCGACACGCTTGGTGAAGTCGTCGTAAGTCTTTACCACCATTTCCTGCAACTTGCTGTACTGGAACTCAGTAAGCGGCTCGGTGACGTTGCCGAAGTCGGCGTTATCGTTGGTCTTGGCCACATCAAAGGTCAAGCCGACCTTATCATTGAGGAAGCCTTTCATGTTCGGGAAAGTGCCGAATACGCCGATACTGCCCGTGAGTGTGGTGGGGTCGGCGAAGATGTAATCGGCGTTGGCCGAAATCCAGTAACCACCCGAAGCGGCGTAGTTACCCATCGAGACGATGATGGGCTTCTCGGCTTTGGTCAGGTCAAGTTCGCGACCGATGACAGCCGAAGCCAATGCGCTACCGCCGGGCGAATTGACACGCAGCACGATGGCCTTTACGTTCTCATCTTCGCGAGCCTTGCGGATGGTCTTGGAGAGGTCGTCAGAATAGATGTTCTCTTCGGTGCCTTTGCCGTCGAAAATCTGTCCCGAGGCATAAATAATGGCCACTTCGTTCTTGTTGGTATTCTTCGTCTTGTAGGACTTGGCATAATTGCCGTTGGTAATGGCGTTGATGCTCTTGTTGCTGCCCGTCAGGCCTTTCAGCTCGTCAAGCACTTGGTCTTTGTAGTATAGGTTGTCGACCAAGCCGTATTCCAAAGCCTTGTCGGCGTTGAACATGGTCTCCAATTTGTCGGCGATTTGGTTCAATTGCGCCACGCTGATGTTGCGGCTTTGGCTGATGCCAGTGAGGATTTGTCCCCAGACTGTGCCCAACAGCTTGTCCATCTGCTCGCGGTTGGCTTCGCTCATCTTGTCTAAGAAATAAGGCTCCACGGCGCTCTTGAAACGGTTGTTCGGGCCACGCACAATCTGCATTTCGATGTCAAGTTTGTCAAACAAGTGCTTGTAGAACATGATTTGTGAGACCATGCCGTGAAGGTCGAGCATACCTTCCGGATTCAGGTAAATCTTGTCGGCAATGGAGGCCATGTAATAGGCGCTTTGGCTGTAGCTTTCGCCATACGTGACGATGAACTTGCCTGATTCCTTGAACTCGATGAGTTTGTCGCGGATTTCCTGCAAGGTGGCGGTCGAAGTGGGTATGCTGCTCAATTCCATGTAGATACCTTTGATGTTGGCATCCGTCTTGGCCTGCTCGATGTTGCGTAAGATTTCATTCAGGCCCGTCATGTCCTGAGCCTCCATGGTGTTGAAATTGATGCCGCCAAAGGGATTGTCAGAGGTGCGGTCGGGAATGTCGTAGTCGAGTTTCATGTAAAGCACCGAATTGGGTTTTACAGTGGTTGAGGTCTCTTTGTCCTTCGACAGGTTCGAAATCATGGAAGAGACCACGCCGACTTTGATGAAGAAGTTGATTACCAATGCAATCAATGTGCCGATGAATGCGGCAAGAACAACTTTGTAGAATTTCATGATACTAAGATTTGTAATGTTTAGGTTGCAAAAGTAGCATTTTCTTTGATTGATATTTGAATTGTTGGTTTTTGAGGGACAAAAAATCCCTATATTTGCAGAAAATCTCGACGATGGAGACCTGCTTTGTGCTTTTTGGTTCGAATATGGGCGACAAAAACCAAATCTTTGTCCAAGCTTGCCTATTAATTAATAATAGGTGTGGACGGATTGTGGCGCAGTCGCGGGCCTACGAATCGGAGCCTTGGGGCTTTGAGGCTGATGAATGGTTTTTGAACCGTGTCATCGTGGTGGAAACTGAACTGGAACCCGAAGCCATGTTGCAGAATCTGTTGGAAATCGAAAAGGAATTGGGGCGTGTGAGGCATCCCGAAGCGAAAGGCTATGCTTCTCGTACAGCCGATTTGGATCTCCTGTACTTCGGTGACCGAATTGTCCACTCCATGACGCTGACATTGCCGCACCCTCGTTTGCATTTGCGCCGCTTTGCCTTAATCCCAATGTGTGAAGTGGCACCGGATTTTGTGCATCCCGTGTTTCATTTGAACCAAAAGGAGTTGTTGGAAAAGTGCCCCGACACCTGCATCGTCAAAGAGATTCCATTGCCGAAAAACGAAGAACCATGCATTACAACTATATTGCCATAGAGGGAACTATTGGGGCTGGAAAGACCTCGCTTGCCTCGCGCATCGCCAACGACTTCAATGGGAAATTGGTCCTTGAGGAGTTTGAGGGCGACAAAAATCCGTTTCTGCCCAAGTTTTACAAGGAGCCTGAGAAGTACTCCTTCCAGCTGGAGATGACTTTTCTTGCCTTGCGTTTCCAGCAGTTGAAGGACAAGTTGGGCGTGCTCGACTTGTTCCACGATTTCATCATTTCGGATTACTATGTGGCCAAGTCGTTGATTTTCTCGCGCAACAACTTGCAGGAGGACGAATACCAGTTGTTTTCCCGTTTCTTCAACATTATCTTTTCGGATATGCCCAAGCCGGAATTGTTGGTGTATTTGTATTCGGATGTGGAGCGTTTGCAGCAGAACATCCGTAAACGTGGCCGCAGTTACGAGCAGGAAATCAGCGATGATTATTTGGAGAACATCCAGCAGGGGTATTTCGATTTTTTGCGTCAGCAGCAGAGCAATATGCGCATTCTGCTTTTGGACACGAACCGACTTGATTTTGTGGCCAACGAAAAGGACTACCAAAAAATCATTGATGTCATCGACCAGCCATACGAGGTCGGACTGCATCGGGTGTCGGTTTGAAGTCTCAAACGAAGACAAAAAAAAGCCGCTCAATCGAGCGGCTTTTTCGTTGAGTTCCGTCAAAACTTACTTCTTGAGCACTTGCTCTTCGTAGGTTTCGAAGGTGTAGATTTCAGCGCGACGGAGCTGAGGCAGAATTTCCTTTTCAAGTTGCGGATAAATGGCGCACATTTCCTTGATGGTTCTTTCTCTGTTGCTCGAGCTGTTGATGTTGTTCAAGATGGCGTCCTTGTCCTTCAGGTTGGAATCGCGGACGAGTTGGACGAAGGTGTCCCAGTCAGGACCGTAGCCCTTACCGCTGATTTCGATGCCTTCCTTCTTGGCCTTCTTGATGAGTTGTTGCATCTGCTTGTCGGCAGCGCTGCAACGGTTGTTGGAAAGTTCGTTGTTGTGACCTTCCTCACCTTCAGGCGAAGCCCAAGCTCTGATTTCATACTTGGTCTCGCCGGCATTCAACAGTTCGTTGAAAGCAGCATCAGCTTCCTTGTTGAGTTTTCTTCTGTCGTTGATGTTGTACTTGTCCTTGTTGAAGAAGTAGGTGAGCTGCTTGACGGCTCTTTCCTTGGTCACGGTGATGTACTCAGGTTCGGGTTTGGGTTCTTCCTTCTTGGCAATGACACCGTCACCCAATTTCACGGTAGTACCTTGAGTGAAATAGGCGTTCTTCACGATTTCGTCTTGGGTAGGATAAATCTTGCCTTCGTAGACATAGAACATCGGGTCGCCCTTGAGTTCGCAGTTTTCCATTTCCGGCACATAGTCCTTGCAATAGTGCTTGGTGAATTCGCCGCCTTCCTTGTAGTTCACGCGGAAGTCGCCTTCGCCCTTAACCTTTTCGCCAACGAAGGTGATGGGGTCGAGGTCGATTTGGCCACCATTGTAAGCGAGATAAGGAGTGAAGTTCATCACAGCTTGCTTTTCAAAGTATTCGGCAGGGATGTTGACGATGACATCGAAGCAAACCTTGCCGTCTTCGCCTTGAACCAGCGGGTCAGGATTCACACGGTAGGTGATCTTCTTGGATTCACGGGCCATCTTCTCAATGTCGCAAGGATTGTTGAACTTCACGCGGAGACCGAGGTTCAACTGGCTGTACATATCCTTGTCGTTGATGACGTGCTTGGCTTCGTCGGAAGCGGTCTTCATGGTTTGGTCAAGGTCATCCTTGGTGGTGAAGAGGTAGGTGTAGTCGATGAAGAGGTCGAACTTGGGAGCCAGATTGAAGGTGAACTCAGCACCAGCGGGAACGGTCAGGCCGAGGGCGCGGTTCGTCTTCTGGGCGGCAAGCTCGCTACCCACTTCTTCGCCGTTGAGTTGGCTCACAGCACCAGCTTGATAATAGATGCCACCAACACCGATATGAGGCACGAAGTTGATGACTCTTCTCGGGTTGTAGTTGAACATGTTGAACAGGTTGAAGGTCAGGTTCAGGTTGCCTTCAATGTAGTTCGAATTGTCGAGAGCGAGGTTGTAACGGGTGACATCCGGAGTGTCGGTGAGGACGAGTGCCTGATTGTGCTTGTGACCCGAAAGGAGACCGTAGCCGCCCTTGAGGTTCATACCGACCACTTTGCCGAATTGATAGCCAATGCCAAAGTGGGCATTCCAGTTCTTTGTAAAGTTCTGGGGGAGCATCTTGAAATGATTGAAATCATCCCAAATACCACCGGTGTAGTTGGCCAAGTCGCCGTGGTTGATGGAGAGACCTCCGTCAGCTTGAATGTACCAATACTTTTCAACGGGTTTTGATTTCTTTTTGCCTTCCTGTGCATACATGCTGAACGGAAGGACTGCCATGATGACGAGCATCAACAGCTTTGAAAAAGTCAAATTTTTCTTCATAATGAATAGTGTTAAGTTTGTTAATGATTTTAATTATGTTGATTATCTCTTTTTTAATCTATTCCAATTAGCCTACAAAAATAGGAAATTATTCAATTCTCAACGCAAATTGTTGAAAAAATCGCCATTTTTTTGCGTTTTTTGGCTGAAAACGAGAAAAACAGGCGTTGAAACACCCTCATTTTGCCCCGATTTGCAGCTTTTCGAAGATTTTCCACATGACGATGCCGGCGCAAACGGAGACGTTCAGGGAATGTTTTGTGCCTTCCTGAGGCAACTCGATGGCGCCTTCGCAATAGGGCAGGGCTTCTTCGCTGACGCCTTCCACTTCGTTGCCCAAAATATAGGCCGTGTGTGGCTCGAACTCGAAATCCTGCAAGGGAATGCTGCCTTCGATTTGCTCGACGGCGAAAATCCGATAGCCATCGGCCTTCAAGGCTTGGCAGGCTTCCTCTGTGGTCTCGAAGTAGCGCCATTTCACGGTTTCGTCGGCACCGAGGGCGGTCTTGTGGATTTCGCGGTGAGGCGGACAAGCCGTGATGCCGCATAAATACAGCGCACTGATGCGGAAGGCATCGGCGGTGCGGAAAAACGCGCCCACGTTGCTCAACGAGCGGATGTTGTCGAGCACTATAATAATAGGTGTCTTTTCGGCCAATTCGTAGTCGGTTTTGTTGAGGCGGTTCAGTTCGTCGGTGGTAAGTTTGCGCATGGTTTCCGTTTTGTCGGCAAAATAAGTGAAAAAAAGGGCTTGCCTCGGCAGGGGAATGGAATTTTTTGGACGAATGCGCCGATTGTTTCAAACAAAGTGGTAATTTTGTACCCTTCAAAGCGTGACTTTATGGCAGACAAAGCAGTTGAAACCCCGTTGATGAAGCAGTATTATTCGTTCAAGGCGAAATATCCCGATGCGATGCTGCTGTTTCGTGTGGGCGATTTTTACGAGACTTACGGCGAGGATGCGGTGAAGTCCTCGAAGATTCTGGGTATTGTGCTGACCAAGCGCTCCAATGGTGCTTCAGCCGATGTGGAGTTGGCCGGATTTCCGCATCACGCGCTCGACACTTATCTGCCGAAATTGGTTCGCGCGGGACTGAAAGTGGCTGTTTGCGAGCAACTTGAAGACCCGAAATTAGCCAAAAAATTGGTGAAGCGCGGAGTGGTGGAGTTGGTTACGCCCGGAGTGACCTACAACGACAATGTCCTTGAACAAAAAGAGAACAACTTTTTGGCTTCGGTGCACCTTGAAAAAGAGGTTTCGGGCATCGCGTTTTTGGATGTCTCTACGGGCGAGTTTTATCTTACGCAAGGCAATAACGAATACATTGACAAACTGTTGCAAAGTTTCAATCCCTCGGAAGTGCTGGTGCAACGCAACCGCCGTAAGGAATTTATAGACCTGTTTGGAGGGAAGTATTACCTTACCGTGTTCGACGACTGGGTTTTCACCGACGACTACGCCAATGAGGTGCTGAACAAACATTTCCACACGGTTTCGCTGAAAGGTTTCGGCGTTGACGACTTTCCGAAAGGCATCGTGGCGGCGGGTGTGGCGATTCATTATTTACTTGAAACACAGCATGATAAAATTGACCATATTGCCTCGCTCTCACGCATTGACCAAGGACAATATGTGTGGTTGGACAAGTTCACCATCCGCAATTTGGAGTTGCTGCACACGACGAATGTGAATGCCAAGACCTTGATTGATGTCATCGACAAGACTGTGTCCCCGATGGGTGGCCGACTGATGCGTCGTTGGTTGAGCTTGCCGTTGAAGAACAAGGAACAAATTGAGGCGCGTTATGAGGTGGTGCAGTTTTTCACCGAGCACCGCGATTTGATTCCCAAGTTTCAGGAAGCCGTGCGTCAAGTGGGTGATTTGGAGCGACTTATCTCAAAGGTTTCATTGTCAAGAGTGAATCCGAGAGAGTTGTTGCAAGTAGGTCGCGCCCTCGACCAAATCGAGATACTGAAAAATGCTTGCGAGGAAAGTGGGCATCCTGCCTTGCAAAAATACGCCGAGCAGTTCAATCCTTGTGCGTCAATTCGTGAGCGCATCAAAAAGGAACTGAATGCTGATGCACCGGCCTTGCTCTCCAAAGGCAACTACATTGCCGATGGCGTGAATGCTGAACTCGACGAGTTACGCAACCTTTCCCGATCGGGCAAGGAATACCTGATGGGCATTCAACGCCGCGAATTGGACCGGACGGGAATCTCGTCCTTGAAAGTGGGTTACAACAACGTGTTCGGGTACTATCTTGAAGTGACCAATGCTCACAAAGACAAGGTGCCGCAAGAGTGGATTCGCAAGCAAACTCTGACCAACGCTGAGCGTTACATCACCGAGGAGTTGAAGGAATATGAACAGAAAATCCTTGGCGCCGAAGAAAAAATCGGCATCATCGAGCAGCGGGTTTACAATGAGCTGGTCACCGCCGTGACGGAGTTCGTGGAGCCGATTCAGGTGGATGCCTCCATTGTGGCACGCATTGATTGCTTGGTGAGCTTTGCCGACATTTCGCTGAAATTCAACTATGTGCGTCCTGTTATCGATGATTCGTTTGTTCTTGACATCAAGGAAGGTCGCCATCCCGTCATCGAGCAAATGATGCCTGTTGGCGAGAGTTACATTGCCAACGATGTTTATCTCGACCGCGACAAGCAGCAAATCATCATCATCACTGGACCGAATATGTCGGGTAAGTCGGCCTTGCTACGTCAAACCGCTTTGATTGTTTTGCTGGCGCAAATGGGCTGTTTCGTTCCGGCAGCTTCAGCGCGTATCGGCTTGGTAGACAAGATTTTCACCCGCGTGGGCGCGTCTGACAACATCTCTTCGGGCGAATCGACTTTCATGGTGGAGATGAACGAAACGGCGAGTATATTAAATAATGTGTCGTCGCGAAGCCTTGTGCTGTTGGACGAAATCGGGCGCGGTACTAGCACTTATGACGGTATCAGTATCGCTTGGGCCATCACCGAGTTTTTGCATGACCACCCCGTGAGTCGCGCAAAGGTGATGTTTGCCACGCATTACCACGAACTGAACGAGATGGAGGATTCCTTTGCCCGCATCAAGAACTACCATGTTTCAGTGAAGGAAGTCGGCAACAAGGTGGTCTTCTTGCGCAAGTTAAAGCGCGGCGGTAGTGCGCACAGCTTCGGTATCCACGTGGCTGAAATGGCCGGAATGCCCCGCAAGGTCGTCGAACGCGCTACGGCCTTGCTTACCGTTTTGGAAAAATCACACACCAGCGAGGACGTTGAAAAAGCCGCCACTAAAAAGACCGATGACGGTATGCAGTTGAGTTTCATCCAGTTGGACGACCCGCTGCTGCTGCAAATCAAAGAAGACATTTTGAACACCAACATTGACACCTTGACACCTGTCGAGGCTTTGATGAAGTTGAATGAGATTAAGAAGTTGTTGAATCATTGATGGATGTTTTAATTGAACGCATTGGATATGAACACGATAAAAAACAAGTTGAAGAAAAGATTCCAATATCCCTATTACGTGTATCGGGAGATAATGAAGAAGCAAGAGGAAAGGGATATGTTTTGGAGGGATGCGGTCAGGAGATTCGAAGAAGGGACGGCAAAGCATGGTAACTTAGCAGAATATAAACGTGCCTTGTATCATTATCGGTTTTTATATGAAGAATACAATGCATACAAGTTGTGGGATATTAATGTGAAGAGATGGGCAGAGTTTGTTTCTGAAAGAGAGTTGCAATGTATATATAGAAAAACAATTCAACCAGACGTGGCAAGATGTTTTACTGACAAGAAAATGCAACTTGAGGTGTTTCGTAAATTTGTTCATAGGAGATGGTTGTATCCGAAATCAGTGTCTTTTGAGGTGTTCAAGGATTTTGTCACTACTTATGATTGCATTGCAAAACCTCGTGGTGGAACGCAGGGACAACATGTTTTTTTGGTAAAAAAAGGAGATGAGCCATATCTTAAGGAACTGTATGAGTATTGTTGTGAGAATTATGTACTTATAGAAGAATACATGAATGCCTGTAGTGAGATTGAGGCATTTCATCCTCAATCATTGAATACAATTAGAGTGTTTACGCTTTCGAAAAACACTAATGTTGAGGTGCTGGATGCGGAATTACGTATGGGTGTTCATAATAATGTGGTTGACAATGCCCATTGTGGAGGTATACTGGCATCAATAGATATTGATTCTGGAACGTTGGCTGGAAATGGTTTTGATATGTCAGGGAATGAATATATTGTTCATCCAGATTCCAGTAAAATAATAGAAGGATTCGTCATCCCGCATTGGTCAGAAGTTGTTAAAACCTGTAAGGAAGCAGCTACTATTGTTCCCAATACGGTTTTTGCAGGTTGGGATATTTGTGTGCGTCAGAATGGTGAGATTGAGTTGATTGAAGTGAACGCATTTCCTGGGGTCACTGGGCTGCAAACGGCTCGACAAATGGGCTTGAAGCCAAAACTTAAGCTTGTCGGGGAAAAGGTTCTCGGTTATAATCCTTTGAAACTAATTTCAGTGTGGAGCAAGTCGTATGTGAAATATGATGAAAAATACGGGCATTATTTTTAATTTTGTTGCTGATAAATGAGGTAATTATGAGTTCAATTAAGACAACCGTAAAAGAACGGATGAAGAAATTTCGTCGTTTTTATTATGTGTATCGTGAATGGAGGAAACTGCAAGAGAACAGGAAAAAACTATGGGAAGAGGCGGTCGGTAAATTCGAAGAGGAGTGCCCAAACCATGGAAGTTTAGCGGATTACAAGCGCGCTTTGTATCGGAATAGGGTTTCCTATGAAGAGTATATGAAGTGTTATGAATTTTGGAGATTGGACGAAAATCATAGAGATGAATTCATTTCTGAGATGGAAATGCGGTGCATTTATCGGAAAACTGTTCAGGTGAGTTTCGATAGGTTGTGTAGTAATAAAGTCTTGTTATATAAGCAGTTTGAAAAATATGTGCATAGAAAATGGCATTATTCAGGTTCAATGTCTTTGGAGACGTTTCAGGACTTTGTTTCTTTTTCCGATTGTATTGGTAAACCCATATCTGGGACGCTTGGTCGTGGGGTGTTCATGATCTGGAAAGGCGAGGAGCGCAATTGGCAGGAGTTGTTCGACTATTGTCGGGAAAACAGTATCATTGTTGAGGAGCGCGTGAGGGCTTGTAAGGAGATGGAGGAGTTTCATCCACAATCTTTAAATACGATTAGAGTTTTCACCATTTCTAAAAACAATCGATGTGAACTGGTTGCTGCCATATTTCGTATGGGTGTAGCTGATCATGTTGTTGACAATGGAGCTGCAGGCGGAATTCTAGCTTTAATTGATTTGAATACAGGAGTTGTGACAGGTGAGGGTAGAGACGAAAGCGGCCATTCGTATTTATTGCACCCTGATTCCGGGAAATCTATTAAGGGTTTTGCTATTCCTCATTGGGATATCGTGGTGAAGGTCTGTAAAGAAATGGCCAACTCCTTTGAAGAAATCGTCTTTGCGGGATGGGATATTTGCGTGCTTCCTGATGGGAATGTAGAGATGATCGAAGTGAACTCTTATCCTAGTATTACAGTGTTGCAAACAGCGGCAAAGACCGGTTTGAAGTCTAGACTTAGGGTCGTAGGAAAAGAAGTCCTCGGTTATGATCCTTTGAAATTGATTTCGGTGTGGAGCAGGTCGCATGTCAAATACGAAAGCGTTTATGGTAGGTATTGAATTTATCATAGATTCGTATCTTCTCCAAATCCTCCAAAATCATTTGTAACATAAGCTCGACATCAGGAGAGACATATATCATCCTTCAGAATCGTTTGTCTATTAGGTTCAAAATCAGCATAAAAACCATAAAGAAAGAAAATTTTTCTCAAAATTGCTTGCGCGAACGAAAAAAGTTGTATTTTTGCCGCGCAATTCGCAAGCGGAAATAGCTCAGTTGGTAGAGCACGACCTTGCCAAGGTCGGGGTCGCGAGTTCGAGTCTCGTTTTCCGCTCCGCTCTTGCGGAAATAGCTCAGTTGGTAGAGCACGACCTTGCCAAGGTCGGGGTCGCGAGTTCGAGTCTCGTTTTCCGCTCCACAAGGTCCCGAGTGAAATCGGGATTTTTTGTGTAAGTGCCTGAGTGGTGGAATTGGTAGACACGAGGGACTTAAAATCCCTTGCCCTTTAAAGGCGTGCCGGTTCGAGCCCGGCCTCGGGTACGTTGAAAGCCTCTTTCGAGAG
>Ga0265298_10000751_pt1 | contig 47611 bp, 43 predicted proteins | sample AusTroGonzalo_MG_3_FD_193486 | JGI IMG/M metagenome (GOLD analysis project Ga0265298, IMG submission 193486) | Bovine rumen microbial communities from tropical cattle in Woodstock, Queensland, Australia - Gonzalo_01 | ecosystem: Host-associated > Mammals > Digestive system > Stomach > Rumen ...
AGAGCCAGGGTGGTGGTATGATGCGTGGCGGTTTCCAGCCAGTAGCTGACGGCAAGCACATCCCAGCTGCAGGTTACTATGATGACCTGAACGCTCCTTCTGCACAGGTGCCTATGATTTACTGCTCTACTATGGCTGAGTTCAGTCCTGCACAGTATGATCCAACCTTGGAGAAGCTGGATAATGAAGGTCTGGCTAAGTACTTAGACCAGCGTTATCCTGGCAAGGGTGCCGCTGTGGTGGCTGCTTACCAGAAAGCATTCCCAGAGGCTAATGCTGGTGACATCATCGGTATGGCAACCAGTCCTCGTACGGGTATCATCAATAACATCAGCCTGAAGGCAAAGCAGGGCGCTCCTGTTTACCTGGCATGGTTCGGCTTCAATCCTCCTACGTTCAACGGTCGCGCACGTGCATTCCACTGCATCGATATCTGCTTCTGGTTCCGCAATACCGATCGCATGGTAACCCATTCTGGTGGTGGCAAGCGTCCTCGTGACCTGTCTGATAAGATGTCTGAAGCTTTGTTGTCATTCATGCGCACTGGCAATCCTAACTGCGGTGCTTTGCCTGAGTGGCCTGCCTTCAACGATACTGACAAGCCAACCATGATCCTGAATGATGTTTGCGAGGTTCGCAACAATGTGGATACTGAGGCTTTGGAAGCAATGAAGTAAAAATAACAAATCCCCGCCACCGGCGGGGATTTTTATTGAATGCTATCAATCAGCTTACGATAGAACGGATGCTTGCCGAGAGTGGCAGCATCACCCAAGATGACCAGTTTCATGCGGGCACGCGTCATGGCCACATTCATACGCCGCAGGTCACGCAGGAAGCCGATCTGACCTTCTTCGTTGGCGCGTACCAGACTGATGAATATCACATCCCGTTCCTGACCTTGGAAGCCATCTACTGTGTTGACCGTAAACAGATGGCGGTAGGGGTGCAGGGCTTCATTGCCCTTTATCTTACTGCGCAAGTACTGCACCTGCGCTTTGTAGGGAGAGATAACGCCGAAATCAATTCGCTCATCCAAGATACGCTCCCCACCAATCTTATTAATATAGGCTTGCAGTTCCTGTAACAGCAGGTTGGCCTCGTCTTTGTTGATGCGGCCGAAGGTTTCTCCCACGAACTGCTCCTTGAAATCCATCCCCGATGTATCTACCCATGCAATGGGGGTGTCAAGGTCGAGTATGCTACGATGACGTACCTCTGGGGCAGCCTCCAGCTCTCCATGATAGAACCAATCGGAAGAAAACTGCATGATGGCTTCGTTCATACGGTATTGCACCTTTAATAACGATACCGTCTCGGGCTTGTTGGCAACAATCGTCTCCATCATGGTTTGCTCCAATCCGCCCTGCGCAGCTTCGTAGCATTTGATGGTAGGAGGCAACTGGCAATGGTCGCCTGCCAGTATCACACGGTCGGCCTTGCGTATCGCTATCCAGCAGGCTGCTTCGAGCGCTTGTGCCGCCTCGTCGATAAACAAGGTGCCGAAATGCATGCCACCCAACAGTCGGTGGTTGCTGCTCACCAGGGTAGAAGCTATCACATGGGCTGAGTCAAACAAATCAGCGTTAATCTGTACTTCTAAAGCCACAGCCCTGTCTTTCAGCCGGCTGATACGGCTTCGTACACCATCACGTTCATCGCGACTTCCTCTGTGGCGCCTTCCTTGCAGCTGACGTAATTCCTTGCGGATGCTCCATAGTTCAGGGTAGGAGGGGTGTCCTTCAAAACGGCGTTCATAGGTAAATGACAGCATCTTGTCATTTACACGCGATGGGTTGCCGATGCGCAAGACATTCACACCTCTATCTACCAGCTTCTCGGATATCCAATCAATAGCCATGTTACTCTGTGCGCATACCAGTACCTGTGGCTCACGATGCAAGGTTTCGTAGATGGCTTCCACCAGTGTGGTGGTCTTACCCGTACCAGGAGGACCATGCACCACTGCCACATCCTTCGTGCAAAGCACTTTGTTGACTGCCGTTTCCTGGGTAGGATTCAGCCAAGGAAACCCCATCGGATAGAGTTGACGGAAGCCAGGCTTGGAGGTGCCTAAAATGATGTCCCTCAACTCGGCAAGTCGGGTGCCTTTGGCTTTAAGTACATCGGCTAAGGCTTCAAACATGGTCTGGTAGCTCGTCTCGTCGAAGTAGAGCTGAACACCCAAGTTTTCGGCATTTTGAAGTTCCATCACGGCATTGCCACCCGGCATCACCACCACCATGCGAGCCTCATCGGCATAGCTCACCGTGCCGAGAAAGGTATAATAAGAAAGGTCGCCCGTCGCGCTTTGTTTGAAAAAGCAGACGGGCTTACCATATTCAAATCCATGTTCAATGTCTGTATCTTCGCTGCGGGTAATTTCTATTACCAGTTGGTTCAGCGAATTATAGAAACTGCGTCCTGCGGAGCAAGGGTACCAGCACATACCACGTTTCACCTTGCGTGCCACCCCCATGGTCTCGGTCTGCCGTTGGAACTCTTGCTTCTCATAGTCATATTCCATGCGAAGCAGAAGCTGTTGGCGCTGCAGGTGCAGTATAGGGCTTTCGGCCATCTTAGATAGAGAGGGTCTTCAAAACATCTACCAACTGGCGGTCGATGGTCTTGTCGAACTTGATGGCGCGGCTAAACGGCACATATACTACCTGGTCGTTCTTCAGACCACACATCACGTTACGCTGTCCTTCCATCAAGGCGTCGATGGCAGCGGCACCTAAGCGGCTGGCCAAGATACGGTCGTGAGCCGTAGGACTACCACCACGCTGCAAGTGACCTAAGATGGTGACACGCACATCATACTGTGGATACTCGTTCTTAACACGCTCGGCATAGTGCATCGCACCGCCTGTCAGTTCGCTCTCTGCCACAATCACAATACTACTGTTCTTCGATTTGCGGAAGCCATTCTTGATGAATTCTTCCAATTGGTCCACCTCAGTGGCAAACTCTGGGATGATGGCTGCCTCGCAACCTGCAGCTATAGCACTGTTCAATGCTAAGAAACCTGCATCGCGTCCCATTACCTCCACAAAGAACAGGCGCTCATGACTGGTAGCGGTATCACGAATCTTATCGACGCACTCCAGGATGGTGTTCAATGCGGTATCATAACCAATGGTAGAGTCGGTACCGTACAGGTCGTTGTCGATGGTGCCAGGCAAACCGATACAAGGCACGTCAAACTCCTTGGCAAACTGCAACGCACCAGTCAGCGAACCGTCACCGCCAATCACCACCAATGCGTCAATGCCCTCTTTCTTCATGTTTTCATAAGCAATCTGACGGCCCTCGGGAGTGCGGAACTCCTGGCACCGAGCGGTCTTCAGGATCGTACCACCCAGCTGGATGATGTTACTCACGTTCTGACTCTTGAATTCAACAATCTCGCCTGTCACCAGACCTTTATAACCTCTATAGATACCTTTTACTTTCAGTCCGTGGTAGATGGCGCAACGGGTCACCGCGCGGATAGCTGCATTCATGCCAGGGGCATCACCGCCTGACGTTAAGATGCCGATACATTTGATCTCTGCCATATCTCTATGTTGTTTAATTGAACATTCTCTTTGCAAAGATACGATTTGCAAGCATAAAATCAAAGAAGAAAATGTTTTGTTTTTATGCAATCATTCATCAATCTTATCTTCTCTATCTCCGATTTTATCGATGATGGCCTTCTGGATGGATTCCATCAGCCATTTCGGGGTGGATGTGGCACCGCAGATTCCCACCGATTGCACCCCTTCCAACAGGCGCCAGTCTATTTCATGCGCACTATCAATGAAGTAGGTGTTGGGGTTGACGGTCTGGCACTCATGAAACAAGATTCTCCCGTTGGAGCTTTTCTTGCCACTCACGAAAAATACCAAATCATGGGATGCTGCAAACTTCCGGATATTGGGAATGCGGTTGGCTACCTGTCGGCAAATGGTATCGGAGTACTGGAACGTAGCGCCCTTCGAAATGTGCTGTTGGATGTAATCCACAATCATTCGGAACTCCTCCAGCGACTTGGTGGTCTGGGAGAACAGCCGTATGCTCTTGCTCATGTCAAGCTGTTTCGCAGCCTCCAGACTATCTATCACAATGGCCTTGCCCTGCGTTTGACCTACCAGTCCCAGTACCTCTGCATGACCGTTCTTGCCAAATATCACAATCTGGGCATCAGGCTCGGCTTCTGTGTGATAGGCCTCATAAATGCGCTGTTGGAGCTTCAGCACCACAGGACAGGTAGCATCGATAATCTCAATGTTATTGCGCTGGGCCGTCTCGTAGGTCGATGGGGGCTCACCATGCGCGCGCAGCAGCACCTTGGCATCGTGTAGCTGGTTGAGTTGTTCATGGTCTATGGTGATGAGGCCCAATTCGCTCAGCCTGTCCACCTCACGGTTGTTATGCACAATGTCACCCAGGCAATAGAGCAGTCCGCCCTTTGCCAGTTCTTCTTCCGCCTTGTGGATGGCCGTCACCACTCCATGGCAGAAGCCCGATCCTTTGTCAATCTCTATCTTCATGACCCAAACTGCCTTTTAGCTCCCCCTCTGAAGTAGAGGGGGTGCCCGTTAGGGCGGGGGAGTATTTTAATCTTCAACTCTTTTCAGGTACTCTTTCATCAACCATTCATTCTGCTGTTCAATAGTCAGGTAACTATTGTCCAGCAGGACGGCATCTTCAGCCTGCACCAGCGGACTTACCTCACGATGCTGGTCGATGTAATCACGTTCTTTTACGTTTGCCAAAATATCATCGAAGCTGGCCTCCTGACCTTTCGCCTTCAGCTCTTCATACCTGCGCTGTGCCCTGATCTCAGGTGAGGCGGTAAGAAAAATCTTCAGTTCGGCATCGGGGAAAACTGTCGTGCCAATGTCGCGTCCGTCCATCACTACACCCTTTTCCTTACCGAATGCCTGCTGCTGTGCCACCATCTCTGTGCGCACAAAGTCCAGTGCCGCCACAATGCTTACGCGTTCAGACACTTCCATATTGCGTATCTGGCTTTCCACCTTCTTATTATTTAAATAGGTGTCGGGCCTGCCTGTTTCGGGGTTGAACTGGAATGAAATGTGAATATCATCCATCATGCCCCGCAGTTTTTCCACATCCAGTTGATGGCCGTCAAAACACCCATGTTCCATGGCAAATAGCGTCACAGCGCGATACATGGCGCCGCTGTCCACATACACATATCCTATCTTTTTTGCCAGGTCCTTCGCCATGGTACTCTTGCCGCAAGAAGAGAATCCGTCTATCGCAATCGTTATCTTTTTCATGGTTCTATCATTGATTTTATTCAGGGTGTAAAGGTAACAAATCTGGATGATTTTAACAAAAAAAAGTAATCAAAAGGCTTGTATGTAAAAAAACTTCATTATATTTGCAGCGTGATCAAAGAGAAACACCATTAATTTTTAAATAATAGTATTTATGGAAATTAAAAAATCACCGAAGGCAGACCTTGAAGGTAAGAAAACCACTTGGCTGCTGGCTGGCTATGTATTGGTGATGGCAGTCTTGTTCCTCGGCTTCGAATGGACGCAGCGCGATGTGAAGATTGACACCAGCAATCAGGTAGTCGAGACCGTATTTGAAGAGGAAATTGAAATTCCTATTACCGAACAACCCGAGCAAGTGCAGGCTCCTCCTCCAGAGGCTCCTTCAATTGCTGAGACATTGACCATCGTTGATGACGATTCCGATATCCAGGAGTCAGCTATCCAGTCTTCTGAGGAAACTGGTCAGGGCGTGGAAATCAAGTACACCGCTCCTGTAGCCGTTCAGGAAGAGGAAGAAGATGAACCTGAAGAGCAGGAAATCTTCCAAGTTGTAGAGCAGATGCCTGAATATCCTGATGGCGGTATGGCAGGTTTGATGAAGTACCTGAGTGGTGCTATCAGATACCCGGCTATCGCAGCTGAGAATGGCGTTCAGGGTCGTGTAACCGTTCAGTTCGTCGTTAACCGTGACGGTTCTATCGTGGATGCTCAAGTATTACGTGGTGTGGATCCATATCTTGACAAAGAGGCTCTCCGCGTGATCAACGGTATGCCAAAGTGGAAACCAGGTATGCAGCGTGGTAAACCAGTACGCGTACGCTATACAGTGCCTGTAAACTTCCGCCTGCAGTAATTTGACTGTTTGGAATAATCATAAAAAAGGCTGCTTTCAGTAGCAGCCTTTTTTTATCAACCTTACTTCAAAACCGTAAAAAACCATTGTCATTTATGTTTACCGATACCCAACTTCTGGATAAAGTAAATGATTATATCTCTCACCTCGTCTATGGGAAACAGCCCGAGGGGTTGTACGAACCTATCCAATATGCCATGTCTTTAGGCGGCAAGCGCATCCGCCCTGTGTTGATGATGATGGCCTATAATCTCTATCGCGATGACGTCGATAGTATTCTCAATCAGGCAGCCGGTATCGAAACCTATCACAATTATACTTTAATGCACGATGACTTGATGGATAATGCTGAACTCCGTCGAGGTAAACCTACTGTGCAAAAGAAATGGAGTAGAAACACCGCCGTTCTGTCGGGCGATACGATGCAGTTAATAGCCTATAAACTCATGACAGGTATGGGTGGCAGGTATGTGCCCGCTGTGATGAAACTGTTTACGCAGACTGCCTTGGAAGTTTGTGAGGGTCAGCAATACGACATGGATTTTGAGACTCGCATGGATGTTTATGAACACGAGTATTTGGAAATGATCCGTTTGAAGACATCTGTGTTATTGGCAGCCAGTCTGAAGATTGGCGCCTTGTTAGCCGAAGCACCTGCCGAAGACACCCAGTTCCTATATGATTTTGGTATCAACTTAGGAATGGCTTTCCAGCTGAGAGATGATATCTTGGATGTGTATGGCGACCCTCGTGTGTTTGGCAAGAAAATAGGTGGCGACATCTTGTGCAATAAAAAAACTTATATGCTGATACAGGCACTTCGCCGTGCCACTCCCGAACAGTTAGCAGAGCTGAAGAAATGGCTCTCTGCAGTGGATTATGATCCTGATGAAAAGATCAAGGCGGTAACCGCTTTGTTCGATGCCATTGATGTGCGCTCGTTGTGCGAAGACAGAATCTCTCATTATACCCTGTTGGCAGAGACCAATCTTGATATGGTGAAGGTGTCGGAAGCTAAGAAGCGGCCGTTGCTGGATCAGATGAATAAATTGATGTTCAGGGAGTCGTAATGTTGCGTATTGTTGACACGCATTCACATCTCTTCACCGAAGAGTTTGATGCCGACCGGACAGCAGTATTAAGAAGGGCAAAAGAGGAGGGGGTCACCCGTATCTACATGCCCAATATAGATGAGACAACCATCGACAGGTTGTTACAAGTATGTGAAGATAACAGTGGTTATTGTTTTCCGATGATGGGCTTACATCCCACCTCGGTGAACGAACACTTTGAAATAGCGTTGCAGCAGATTCACCAATGTCTGATGACCCGTCGCGAACAGTTCGTGGCTGTGGGTGAGATAGGACTCGACCTCTATTGGGATGATACCTATCTGGAGCAGCAGATGAAGGTGTTTGACATACAGGTGAGGTGGGCTTTAGGGATGGATTTACCCATTGTGGTGCATTGTAGGAAAGCCATACAATATATATATAAGGTATTGTATCCTTACAAAAACACTGCCTTGCGTGGTATTTTCCACAGCTTTACCGGCGACCCCGAAGAGGCCGAATTGATGTTGCAATTCAAACGGTTTATGATAGGCGTGAACGGCATTGTCACGTTCAAGAAATCGGCTCTCCCAGCCATTCTTCCGCAGATTCCTGTCGAGAGACTGGTGTTTGAGACCGATGCCCCTTATCTGACTCCGGTACCCCATAGAGGGGAACGTAATGAGAGCGCATACATCTGCTATACTTTGATGAAAGTGGCGCAGGTGTTGGGATGCTCACCTGAAGAGTTGGCTGACCAAACCTCAGCCAATGCCATGCGGATATTTGGAACCTGATTGACGTTGCAGATGTTTAATTTTCTTAATTTTTTATCGGTTTTACCCCTAAAAAGGGTCGAAATCGCGGAAAGAAGAAAAAAAAAGAAACATTTGTAGCAGAAAAGATGGTGGGTTCAGAAATTTTTTGTAATTTTATCCCGATTTCAGTATGGTGCCCTGAGGGAGAGATGCTCGAGTGGTTGAAGAGGCACGCCTGGAAAGCGTGTAAACGCCAAAAGCGTTTCGGGGGTTCGAATCCCCCTCTCTCCGCGTTTGGTGTTATTAAAAAAGGCAATTTAGATAAGAATAAACAATAATATTTAATTAATTAATTAATCAAAAACAGTTAGACAATGAAAAAGTTATTTGCAATTGTTGCTATGTTAGGAGTCTTCTCATTTGGCTCTACAGCTATGGCACAGGAAGCTGAAGTTGCTTCAGTTGAAGGTCAGAGTATTCACAAGACATTGAAGCGTTACTTCATCGAAGGTTCTGCTTCTTTCATGAGCTTGGTAGCCATCGCATTGGTTATCGGTTTGGCATTCTGCGTTGAGCGTATCATTTATCTGAGCTTGGCAGAAATCAATACCAAGAAGTTCATCGGTAAGGTAGAGGAAGCTCTGGAGAAGGGTGATGTTGAGGCTGCTAAGGATATCGCTCGCAATACTCGCGGTCCTATCGCTTCAATCTACTATCAGGGTTTGGCAAGAATTGACCAGGGTCTGGATCAGGTAGAGCGTTCAGTAGTTTCTTACGGTGGCGTTCAGGCTGGTTATCTGGAGAAGGGTTGCTCTTGGATTACATTGTTCATTGCAATGGCTCCATCTCTCGGATTCTTGGGAACTGTGATTGGTATGGTGCAGGCATTCGATACTATCCAGCAGGTAGGTGATATCAGCCCTACAGTCGTAGCAGGTGGTATGAAGGTCGCTTTGATTACTACTATCTTCGGTATCGTTGTTGCTTTGATTCTGCAGTTGTTCTACAACTACGTGCTGACTAAGATCGAGTCTATTAACAGTGACATGGAGGATTCTTCAGTTACTCTGCTCGACCTCATCTCAAAGTATAACCTGAAGTATAAGAAGTAATTAATTTCAAGGAGATTAAATGTTATGAAGAAATTTAGGATACAAAACGTATCTGGCGGCATTCTGTGGTGCTTGTTCATCATCACGATTGTTGTGTTCGCTGCTTTCTTCTTCGGAGGAGAGGCTGATCCAGCTAATCGTTTGGTTGCCGATACATCATATTCAGAGCCTGCACAGACAGACACTCTGCTTTATTGGGTTTACTTCCTAATTATTGCTGCTGTTGTAGTTACAGTGCTGGCATTCGTTATCAGATTCTTCGCTGATCTGAAAGATAGTCCTAAGGCTGCGCTCGAATCATTGGTAGGCGTTATTGCTTTAGTAGTGCTGATGGTTGTTACTTATTCAATGGGTAGCAACGAACCTCTCCAATTGGTAGGTTATACCGGCGATGAGAATACTGCTCCTTGGCTGGCTGTAGCCGACATGTTCATCTATACTATCGGATTCCTGGTAGCTGTGATGATCGTCCTGATGATTGGTTCAGGTATCAAGAAGAGAATTGGTATGTAATTTAAATAGGAGATATAAAAATGGCAAAAGGCAAAAAGGAAGTTCCTGAACTAAACTCAAGCTCTACTGCGGATATCTCCTTCCTGTTGTTGATCTTCTTCTTGTTGACAACATCTATGGATACTGACCAGGGTCTGGCACGTCGTTTGCCACCTCCACCCGAGCAGAACCAGAAGAATGATGATATCAAACTGAAGGAGCGTAACGTACTGCAGGTATTCCTTAACTTCCAAGACCAGTTACTGTGTGGCGGTGAGTATATAGGAGTAAGTGATCTTCGTAAGAAAGCGAAAGAGTTTATTGCTAATGAGGCCAACGAAGCTAACAAGCCAGAGAAGCACGTGGTTCATACCAACCTGTTGGGTGATATGGAGGCTACAACCAACCACGTTATCTCTCTGCGATGCGACCGCGGTACCTCTTACAACTCATACATTGCTGTCCAGAATGAGCTGGTAGCAGCATACAATGAGTTGCGTGACGAACTGGCAAATGCCAGATTTGGTAAGGTTTATAGCGAATGCGATGAAATCCAGCAAGAAGATATCCGTACGGTTTATCCGCAGAATATCTCCGAGGCTGAACCTAAAAAGTATGGAGACAAGTAATTATGGGAAAATTTAGTAAGACTGGTAAGCGTGGTATGCCACGTATGAACACCTCTTCTCTTCCTGACTTGATCTTTACCCTGTTGTTCTTCTTCATGATGGTAACAACAATGCGTGAGGTAACTTTGAAGGTTGAGTTTAGAGCTCCTCAGGGAACTGAGCTGGAGAAACTGGAAAAGAAGTCTTTGGTGACTTTCATCTATGTAGGTAAGCCTACACAGGAGTTCCGTAAGACTTTGGGTGATGAAACTCGTATCCAGTTGAACGATTCATTTGCTGAGACTGCTGAGATCCAGGACTACATTATTGGTGAGCGTGCCAGTATGAAGGAAGAGGATCAGCCACAGATGACTGTTTCATTGAAAGTGGACCGTGATACCAAGATGGGTATCGTGACCGATATCAAGGAAGCACTTCGTAGGGCTTATGCACTGAAGATTAACTATTCTGCTGCAAAGCGTCAGTAATAGTTAATGGTAAATATTAGGATTACCCCCGCCATCCGGCGGGGGTATTCTTTTGTCTAGCCGCAAAGCGCCAGTAATAGTTTTTGTTGAGCTGCTTTTTCTGTGCAGTAGGTCAGGCTTTTTATTCTGTATAAAAAGCGACAATTCTGCGGATGGCCCTATCGCAAACCGTACAGAACTCAGGACTGCTGTTCGTCCTCATGCGGCAGTCGAAAGCTGGACGATAGACACCCTTTGATGAGTAGCCACCACCTTCAAACACACCTATGGCAGTCTCTTGGTCGGTGGTAGGAATAGGGGTACCTTTCTTCATCATGTCCTTCCATTTACTATCGAAATCCACGAGGGTCGTGATATTTTGCTCCCAAGGCTCAATGTCCAATGGGTAGCTGCCCGACATCACGTCGTCATCGTAGAAGTACTCATCTGCCAAACCGGCGAAGCTATGACCGAACTCATGCACTACCACTGGACGGAACGTACTATGATGTGCCGCTGTCAGCATCAGTGAGTTGTAGATGCCCCCACCGCCATATTCCTCTGTATTGGCGAGCACAATGATATGCTCATAGGGAATCCCTGCCAGCGCGTCGTGCACCGCTTTCTGGTTTGAGGTGGTAAGGTAGCGGTCGGAATAGAAGGTGCTGAAGTTAGAACTGAATGCTGTATGCTTCCATTCCCCTTTCTTCGGGATGCTCACACCACTGTCCTCCGAAGGACTGGCCACCGCCACGAAGTTAAACTTTTGCTGCAGCGACTTGAATGGTTCATAGCTGAAGAGAAACTCGCTCACCTTCGCGGCATCTTCGTAAAATAACGCCATTTCATCGGGTTTATACCCCTCCGCCAGGATGGCAATGTCTATGCACTCCTCAGGGGTTCCATTCTGCACCATATATTTATGAGGTGTCACATGCTCCTTGCCCTTCTGGTGAATCAGTATGTCTGAGGGATCCACCGTGTGCTTCAGAGTTGCTACCACCTCATGCCTATAGTTCATAAGTGTCACCTCCACCTCTGCCGTCTTTTTGGGGAAAGGCATTAAGAAGCAGTTTTCGTAACTCTTGGTCACCTCCTTGGCCTCATCGGTGGCTGTCCATTCCTGGAAAAGCGACGAGAAGGAAGTGGCATAGATGGTTTGACCAGTTGCTTTGTCGCGCATCACCAACTGACCATGACTTTTCAGTGGCATCTCCGCCAGATGATGCCTCCTGCCTGCCCATCCTGGGAGGGTACTCAGTTCGTCGAGCGCTATCTGCTGCTCATGGTCATTGCCCGTAAAGACATAGTCCACACGTAGCGTTTCCTCACTGAAATAATCTTCAAATTGCTGTGCGTGGGTGACTGTAGAAGCTAACAATACCCATGCTGCTACGAATATTCTCTTCATAATTTATTATTATTGTTCAATTTTTCTTGCAAATTTAGTCAATAATATTTACCTTTGCATATTAAATTAATATTTTTACTTTTAAATTGTAATTAATATGTCACATCATCTATTAGACGCCCTCGACAAAAAAATTCTGAAAATGATTGCGGCTGATGCCCGTGTTCCTTTCCTCGAAGTAGCCAGGGCTTGTAATGTCTCTGGAGCAGCTATCCATCAAAGAGTGCAGAAACTCTCTTCTCTTGGTATTTTGAAAGGCTCTCAGTTTATTGTAGATCCCGAGAGTGTGGGATTCGAGACATGTGCGTACATTGGCCTATACCTTAAGGATCCTTCTTCTTTCGAAGACGTAACCCAAGCTTTGAAAAAGATTCCAGAAATCGTGGAATGCCACTATACTACAGGTCAGTATGATATGTTTATCAAGCTCTATGCTCGCAACAATCATCACCTGCTGAGCATTATTCACGATAAATTGCAACCGCTGAACCTGGCTCGTACAGAAACCATCATCTCTTTCAACGAGGCTATCCAGCGTCAGTTGCCAGTGGAATCCATTATCACTGATAAGTAAAGACTATCTTTCGTAATCTACGAACGCATAATTACAGGGATGTCTGTCGTCAGCACGGCGGACATCTCTTTTTGTCTCGTGCCACAGCTTGTGGTCAATAGTAGGGAAATACACATCGGCCTCTGCCGCTTCCGCATCAATTTCTGTCATATACAGTCTGTCGGCCAGGGGCAAAGCTTGTTTATACACGCTGGCACCCCCCATGATAAACACCTGCTCATTGTCCGCACAATGCTGCAGTGCTTCTTCTAATGAGGCATACACCTCTGCTCCCGGCAATTCCAGTTTGGTACTGCGGCTCAGCACGATGTTCCTACGGTTGGGCAGTGCCCCCTTGGGCAATGAATCGAACGTCTTCCTGCCCATCACCACAGTGTGCCCTGTGGTCAGTGCCTTGAATCGCTTCAGGTCATCAGGCAGGTAAAACAGCAATCGGTTTTTGAAACCCAGAGCGTTGTTCTTGTCAATGGCGGCTATAATGGCTATCATGGTTATACGGCAACTTTTCCGGCAATATGTGGCCAGGGGTTATAGTCAGTCAGTTCAAAATCCTCGTATTTGAAGTCGAAGATGTTCTTTACATCCGGGTTGATCAGCATCTTGGGCAGTGGTCGTGGCTCTCGTGTCAATTGCAAGTCCACCTGCTCCAGATGATTCAGGTAGATATGCGCATCGCCGAAAGTATGCACGAAATCACCAGCCTTCAGACCAGTCACCTGTGCCATCATTTGCAGCAGCAGGGCATACGAAGCAATATTGAAAGGCACACCCAGGAAGATGTCCGCACTGCGTTGGTAGAGCTGCAGGCTCAATGTACCATTGGCTACATAAAACTGGAACAGGCAATGGCAGGGTGGAAGAGCCATGTGAGGCAGGTCGCCCACGTTCCATGAGCACACCATGATGCGGCGGGAGTCGGGATTGTGCTTGATGGTATCCACCACCTCGCTGATTTGGTCCACTACCTTTCCGTCGGTCGTTTCCCATGATCGCCACTGGTGTCCATATACGGGTCCTAAGTTGCCGTCGACATCCGCCCATTCGTTCCAGATGCGCACCCCGTTCTCCTGCAGGAAATGCACGTTGGTGTCTCCCTTAAGGAACCACAGCAACTCATAGATAATCGACTTCAGGTGCAGCTTCTTGGTGGTAAGCAACGGAAACCCATCATCCATGTGAAACCTCATCTGATGACCGAATATACTGATGGTACCAGTGCCAGTGCGGTCCCTTTTCTCTACGCCCTCCGCCTTCACTCTTCTCAACAAATCCAAATACTGTTCCATGATAATATAGCGTTTATTTTAATTTTCTTTTTATTGAGCTGAAATGGATGTGTGTAGGTCGCATTTTGGCCTGCCATCAGCGACCGGCACATCCATTACAGCGTCATAGTGATCGGTTAGAGGAATGGCGTGAGCAAATTCCCTAACCATCCCACAAACTTCTTCCATCCACTGCGCTTCTTCCAATACTCCCTGGTCAGCATGTGACTGTTCTGCTTGTCACGCTCGAACATCGTGCCCAGTTCGTCGGTAACACCTTTGTCGAAGATGAATGCATTCGTCTCATAGTCGTATCGCAAACTACGGCTGTCCAGGTTGGCGGTACCTACGGTACAGAACGTGCTGTCCACCATCATCACCTTCGAGTGGTGGAAGCCCCCGTCGAACAGATACACCTTGGCACCTTTCTTCATCAGTCGATAAGCCACCAGCTCACCCGTCTCTGGGGTAAATTTGATGTCCGACTTGGCAGGAATCATGATTTCCACCTCCACGCCACGTTTCAGTGCCCGTTTAATGGCCCTGCGTACCGTCCTTGTTGGCACAAAGTAAGGGTTCACTATCTGTACATGCTCCTCAGCACTGTCCAACGCCTTGGCATACACTTTCCTGATGGCGTCCGCTGTCTTGCCTGGCGAACGGTCCACGATGGCAATATCCACCTCCTCGTGGGTTCGCTTGCCCACCAGTTCGATGCGTTCTTCCAGTGGCAGCTGTGCCACTTCACGCTCTGGCTGATCTTCCACAGGCGTGCGTTCAGCAGTCATGTCAACCACTTGCGTACGCATTTCGCTCAGCACATGTTGTTTTGTCTCTTTGTTCCACATCCTCAAGAAGATATCCTGCAACTTGCTCACCACAGGTCCTTCCAGTCGCATGTGAATATCATGCCATTCACCGATATCTTCCAGTCCTACCACGTAATAGTCTGCAATATTCATACCCCCTGTATAGCCCGTCTTGCCGTCAATCACCACAATCTTGCGGTGGTCGCGAGGCACGATATGGTTGACCCAGGGGAAGCGTATCGGGTCGAATTCCACCAAATCCACGCCCGTAGCTCTGATGGCTTGGGTATGTACTTTTTTCAGCGGCTGGTTGTTCGATGAGTTGCCAAAGGCGTCATACATGGCACGCACAGCCACCCCTTCCTGTACCTTCTCGCCCAGATATTCGAACGTAAGTCCGGCAATTGAGTCGTTTCGGAAGTTGAAGTACTCCATGTGGATGGTCTTCTCGGCTTGGTGAATGTGACTAAACAGATCCCTAAACTTGTCGTGTCCGCTAAAGAACAACTTCAGACTATTATGCTGTGTCACAGCAATGTTCCTTTCCTGCAAGTAAGCACGAACGGCCGCTTCGCTGCTGGCACCTTTCTCCTGTGCTACTACGGCAGTAGATACAGTCAATAGGCTCAGCACACCGCAAAGCCATACCTTATTAATATATACTTTTTGAGAAAAAAACATTTGCTTTATTTAATACGAGTGCAAAATTAGTAAAAAATACGAATTATCGCTATCTTCGCGGTAGGTTATTCAAATAAAATTCATGAATTCCAAAAATGGCATATTGCTGGTCCTGCTCACCATCGTGTTGTCGGCCTGCCATTCCACTCCCACTGAGAGCTTCCGATGGGATGGGGGAGTTGTTCGCTTAGATCGCATCCACGACAGTCTGTCGTTCATCCGCTATGAGCGACAAGGTCAAGAGCTGTCCTCTTGGCGCTTGCCCTATCCTGTATATCGCTTCGATTGGGGGGATGTTAATGGGGATGGGGTGCCGGAGATAGCGGTAGGGGTCATCAAACCCACCCGCTTCTTTCCTGAGCCAGACAAGCGCCTCTTCCTCTTCAAACTCTACAATGGCAAGCACATCCGCCCGCTGTGGCTGGGCTCTCATGTCGCCTATCCCCTCGAAGACTTCTCCATCCTTCGCGACTCTGTGCCAGCCCTTATTCGCACCCTCGAGCATCAAAACGACAGCACTCTAGTCCATGTTTTCTATCGCCAGCAAGGCTTCGGCATCAAATTCCTCCGCTCTCTTCCTTTGCAATGAAAAAAGAAATTTGTATTATTGCAGTACAAAACGAAAAACAAGAACTGCAATGAAAAAACTAATAGTTTTGATGATCGTGGCATTCAGTGCATTGAGTGCCTGCAAACAACAAGGCGGAAGCGTCAGTCAAGAAGCCCTCAACGCTATTTACAACCCCCAGTCACTATTGCTCAACGACGACGAACTGCCACAGTCAGTTGACCTTGACATGGACATCAGCCAGCTCAGCTACCAAGAGCTCCGAATCCTCCGTTACTACCCCTATGCCATACATGGCATCTGGATCAAGGAAGGCGACATCAACGGTTTCTATAGCACCCGCACCAAGTGGTACTACGATTTGTGCGACTCCCTCTACTGGGGCAACGAAGCCAACAACTGGGAACCCCTCATCAGTTTCGACAATTATGATAATGAATACCAAGCCTATCTCGACCAAGCCAATCTCACCGACGAAGAAAAAGCCTTTATCGCCAAGATAGATGCCCGCATGACCGAGCTCGCTCAGCAGCGCCAAATCACCACACAACAAGGCATCACGTTGCAGAACCCCGCTTTGGCCGTTAACCTACACCAGATTAAGACGCCCTCCGAGCAACTGCTCACCATGCTGTTACAACACAATATGGCGATGGAGCCCACCAACTTCGAACAGCTGTTCCAGGTATACGAGAGCAACGACTATTCGTGCATCCCCAGCTTCATCACCACCGATGTCTATCTGCAAGCCTACCACATGTATGCCAGCTATGTACTCAAGTCGCTCGAGCAATACAGTTTCGTACCTGCGTTGGCTAAGATGTGCCGTGCCATGTATGACACTGCCATCAAGGCCCGCACTGAAGGCGGTAATGACGAACTGAACCAGTTGGCCGACTTCCATGCCACCTTCTTCGCCATTGCCCTGCACCTGTTGGACGATTCTAAGGTAGATGTGCCAGAGCAGCTGCGTGCCAAGTACGATTTCGAGATCAGTCATATCATGAACTGCCAAGATGCCCAGTCGGCCCTGTTAGAGACGGAAGTGTTCTTTAACTACAGCCTGTTCAAGCCCCGTGGCAACTACACCCGCAACGAAGTACTGCAACACTATTTCCGTGCGATGATGTGGCTGCAGACCGCCTCGTTCTGTCGTGAAGAGACCAAAGGCTTGAAGCGTGCAGTGACTATGGCACAGCTGTTTAATCAGTTGCCAGAAGCCGACCGAAAAGCAGGACGTAGCGTGTATGATGCACTCGCGTTCCTGATGGGTGAGCCAGACAACCTCGCCATTTTGGAGGTGGCAGATTTCTTGAAAGAAAAAGGAGTGAACAGTTTGCAGCAGGCGCTGTCAGACCAGACACTCAAGCAGGTGAACGACTGGCTGGTGGAGGAGTTTAAGGGCCGCAACCGCATAGCTCCGAAGATACAGCTTAGCTGTGCCGACAAACTCAACTTCATACCCCAGCGATATGTGCCCGACAACGAAGTGTTGGCAAGCACCTACGACGAGACACCCAACAGCAAGTTGGCCTATTCCCGTGGCCTGCACGTGATGGATGTGTTTGGCATCGAAACAGCTGGTGCGGTGATTGATACTACCTATCACGATGCTACTGCCTGGAAAGGCTATACAAAAGAGAGAAATCGCTTGCGTGAGCGTTTCATCGATTATAATGACAACTGGGAAGACTCCATGTATAACAAGTGGATGGAGACTCTGATGGTATTGCAGAAGAGCGACAAGAATTATCCGGGCTTCATGCAGACGGATGCGTGGAAGATCAAAGGACTCAATTCGGCACTGGCCTCATGGGCGGAGCTCAAGCACGATGCCATCCTTTATGCCGAGCAGCCTATGGCTGCCGAGTGTGGCGGTGGTGGCTTGCCAACGCCCGAGGTGATGGGCTATGTAGAGCCTAACCTGGCCTTCTGGAAGCAGTTGCAGGAGATGGTGATGCTCAACCTCAATATGCTGGCAGAGACTGGCTTCCTGACCGAAGAACTGGCGAGCAGAACTCAAGGGTTGAAAGAGATGGTGGAATTCTGCATCAACATCACGGAGAAGGAGTTACGAGGCGAGCAGCCCACCAACGAGGAGTACAACGAGATACGCTTCATGGGTAGCTCACTGGAGTATTACACGCTCTCAGTGCTCGACCCAATGACCGACTTTTACCACTGGTACGACGTGAAGGGTGCCGACCGCTCTGTTGCTGTTGTGGCGGATGTCTTTACCCGCAACGTGCAGGATTGCGATAAGAACGGCATTCTCTACGAGGCCACTGGCAATGCCAATGCCATTTACGTACTTGTGAATATCGGTGGTGAGACTTACCTCACTCGTGGTGCCACCCTCAGCTATTACGAGTTTGTCCGTCCGTTGGGCGACAGGCTCACCGACGAGCAGTGGCAGGAGATGTTGCAGAACAACCAAGCGCCCGATGTTCCATCATGGATAAAGCCTTATCTTATCAACTCCAAAGTGGAAGTGGATGAAACTAACCTTTACAGCTCAGGATGCTGAATAATGGATAATTGATAATGGATAATGGATAATGGAGAATTGATGCTTTCTAAATGTACATGATGGATAAAGCCGACATATATTTATGGAGCGTATAAAAAATCGGGAAAGTTTTCCGTATAAAAACGCAAACTGTTTGAGCACAGCGAGTTTTTGCGTTTTAGGAAAACGTGAGCGATTTTTAGTGGAATAAATTCAGTCGGTTTTACCATCAGTAATTATTATGTTGATTCTATTAACGATATTGCTGTTAGTCTGCACCTCTTGTACAAGTAAGCAACAAGAGGCAACCGACAATCATTCTCCATTATCCATTGGCTTCGCCCAATTCTGTCACGACTCGGCCAAACATGCAAGCATGATGGCCCTCGCTGCTCCAGAAAGTCTCCATTCTCCATTAAAGATAGTTTTCACCGGCGACGTCCTTCTCGATCGTGGCGTTCGCCCATACGCTGAACGACAAGGCATTCCCGCCCTGTTTGCAGGCGTCGATAGCGTATTCCGCCAGGCAGATGCTGTGGTTATCAACCTCGAGTGCCCCCTTACCGACACTGTAACCCCCGTCAACAAGCACTTCGTCTTTAGGGGCGAACCCCAGTGGGCAAAAGGCTTGCGTGAGGCAGGCATCACCCATGCCGCTATGGCCAACAACCATACCTACGACCAAGGACGACAAGGACTCCTTTCCACCTATCACCACCTCAAGGAAGCAGGCATCGAACCGCTGGGTTATGGCACCACAAAAGCCGAACGATTAGAGCCAGTCATCATCCGAAAGGGAACCACCGAGGTCGCATTGTTCAACAGTGTCACCCTGCCTTTAGAGAATTGGTACGATTTAGACAACCGCCCCGGCATCTGTCAGGCCAGTGCCTCCACCTTGGCCGATGCCGTCCGAAGCTATCGTGCCAATCATCCCAGTACTAAAATTATAGCTGTGCTGCATTGGGGAGCAGAGCTGCAAACCACCCCCACTATGCAGCAACGACTCGATGCCCAGACCCTTTTGCAAGCTGGTGTCGATGTCATTGTGGGGCATCACCCCCATGTGGTACAACCTTTGGTAAACATATATGGCAAGCCAGTTTTCTACAGTTTGGGCAATTTTGTTTTCGACCAATCCCTCCCCATTTCACAAAAAGCTACTATGGCACAAATCACAATTCAAGGAGATACAATTCTCGTAAAATCCCTACCTGTAAGTATTGTACGAAACAAGCCTGTCATTCAAAAATAGAATCGTATTGCACAAAAAATGTACTTTTTATGCAGTACAGCGTATTTATTGCATAAAATAGGCGAATTTTACTGCCACCATTTTTCAAAAAACAAGCCCGATAAGAATTATCTTACCGGGTTTTGTTTGTCTTTACATAAAGATAGGACCATGTCCCATACAGTTTGTGGTGCTCATGACAGTCAGTGCTGCTGTAATCAGATATAATGAGTTCAAAGTATTTCGTCTTCTTAAATTATAAGATAGTAAGACTTATTCTGCGTCCCAAGCCATTAAAGATTCTAAAAAGGGTGTTGAGTTGTATATCAGCATGGCCGTTTTCTATTTTAGAAATGTAGCTTTTCTTGGTGCCAATTCTGTCAGCAAGCTCTTGTTGAGTCAAACCAGCAAGCTTTCTTTGTTCTTTCAGACATTCAGCAAGAACAAAAGCCTCTGCATCTATTTCAAACTTTTCTCGAGCCTTAGAACCAGCTTTACCATATTCTGCATCGAGCAATTCGTCAAATGAAGAGCTGTTCAATATATTCTTTTCTTTCATAGTATCCATTATTAGTCCTCCTCTTTGTTTTTAAAATACTCTGACATTAAAGCTTTGGCTTTTTCTATTTCTACCCTTGGTGTCTTCTGCGATTTCTTTTCAAATCCATTAAATAGCACAACCACAGCCCCTTTGTCATTACAACAAAATATTCTGTAAATGTTACTGCCAACTTCAATCCGGATTTCATACAAACCTGTTGTTCCTTCTATGTGTTTAAGGAATTTGGCAGGAACCTTTCTTTGTGTCTGAATTAGTTTTAGTACATAGTTTATCTTTGTACGTACAATTTCATCTTGTTCCAGGTAGAACTCCTGAAAATATGACTTGTAAAAAATGATATTTCTAATTTTTTCCATAATTGCTATGAATGATTAATTCACGCCACAAAGTTAATCAATTAATGAACATTTCCAAAAGAAATCTAATCTTTTTTTTAAAAACTCAATCATATTCTATTAAAATAGTCCCATACATGAGGTGGTGCTCATGGCAGTCAGTGCTATATTGGGTTTATTGCATATTTCGAGTTAATTCGTCAGCCCTGATGTCTTTCAGGAGAGTAAAGGCAAACCATTTTTTGCCCAAGTCCTTTAGTGAGGCACCTATATGATACACTTCATTGTCTATTTTATACATGATTAGCCCACTGACGAAACTCAATACCTCGTTTTGTATTAACTCTGAATCCAACTGAAATAATTATGTCTAGATTGTAGAAAGAAATCGTTCTCTTTACCCAACGATTACCCTCAGGTTGAACTGTTCGGATTTTCCGAACTGTTGAGTCTTTTTTTAATTCCCCTTGTTCGTAAATGTTTTTAATGTGATCACTGATATTACCTTTGCTGGATTGAAAAAGATCAACTAACTGTTGCTGATTTAGCCAAACAGTCTCATCTTCAACACGTACCTCTAGTTTGATGGTCTCATCAGGTTGGTACATCACGATTTCGCCTTTTGCACAGTCAAGTGCACTTTGATTCATAGTTGTTTCCATTGCTAAGAATGTTATTAGTTAATAATCGGCGGCGAAGATACAACATTATTTCTATACTCCAAACTATTGCTAGTCTTTTTTATGCAATCCAACTTGTTTTTTGAATAAAAAGCAGTATCTTTGTACTTGTTATCAAGTATGATAATTAGGAGGACCATCAAGAGAGATGGCTATTTTATATTTTTTTTGTATATTTATGCTTTGATTTAGTAATATATTGTTACAAATTCACAAATGAACAATGACATTTTCTTCATTCCTTTTCAAATAAAATCACAGCTTTTAACAACAAACATCTTCGATTTAATAAATTTTAACGCAGTATATGGTGGAGTTTATTATTTTATTTATAAATTTGTAACATGAAATACTATATTTATATACTGTTATGGTATCTATGTTATTGTATTTCAATAAAATAGGATGAGAGGTAATTAAGTGAGACGCGCAATTAATATAAGGGAGAAATTACTGAAAATATTATTAGGATCTTTTTTTCTAACAATTTTCAATCAAGGTTTAGCTGGAAAACCGCTTAATTTTGTAGAGTCTGTTGGCAAAGTAGCTCCTTTTGAGAAAATTAGTGACGACCCCGTATTGGTGCCGATTGATAATTATATTCCGTACGATAGTACGCAGGTGTTACGAAAAGACACCACCGTGATCTTTGTAAATTTTGAATTAGACAAGGTAGAGCTTGATGAAAACTTCCTTGACAATGCAGAAGCACTGAACCATATCGTGCAGAGCATACGCCGTGTAGCTGACGACCAGTCGCTGGCGGTGCGTTGTGTACAGATTGTGGGTATGGCTTCCATCGAAGGTGCTGCTGGCTATAATTACCGATTGGGTATGCGGCGTGCCGAGGCATTGAAGGAGTATATCAAGCAGCATGTGCCTGCGTTGGGTGACGAGGTGTTCGACCTCAACTCTGGTGGTGAGGCTTGGTCGGAGTTTCGCAGCTTGGTGGAAGATTCCGAGTTTGCAGGCAAAGCCCAGGTGCTTGACATCATCAAGAGTACCAACAACCTGTGGTTGCGTGAGTCACGCATCAAGCAGCTGAACGGAGGCAAGGTGTTCCAGTACCTGAAGGATAACCTGTTTGTTGGCCAACGTGTGGCTGGCTATATGCGTATCTATTATGATGTGCTGCCTCAGCCCGAACCGGAGCCAGCGCCAGAGCCAGAGCCTGTTGTCGAACCAGAGCCCGAGCCACTGCCATTGGTGGTGGAGCCAGAGCCTGTTGTTAAAACCGAAGGCCCTTGGAAATGGGCGGTCAAGACCAATATGCTGTTTGACGCCGCATTGGCACCCAATGTGGAAGTGGAGCGCTGGTTTGGCAAGAACAACCGCTTCAGCGTGATGGGAGAATTCTGGTTCCCTTGGTATGTATGGAAGCACAACAGCCGTGCATACGAGGTGATGAACATCGGCGTGGAAGGCCGCTACTGGCTTACCCACAGCAGGAAGCACCCTAATCGTCCTATCACTGGATTGTTTGTAGGTGCCTACGCTGCAGGGGGTAAGTACGACATGGAGTGGAAGAGCAAGGGCTATCAAGGTGAATACACCTCATTTGGCTTGAGCGTGGGTTACACATGGCGCATTGGTCGAAACCTCAACCTGGAAGCCAGCGTGGCTGGTGGCTGGGTGGCAGGACCTTACCGCTACTACGAGGGTCGCTTTGACGACACCCACCTTATTTGGCAGTATAATGGACATCTGAGCTACTTCGGCCCTACCAAGGCGAAGTTCTCGTTAGTTTGGCTGTGGCCAGTTAGGAGGCACAAATGAGAAAGGGTAGTCAAATATCAATGGTAATAATAGCCGTTATGACGCTATTATTCAGCAGTTGCGACCGCCGTCCGTTGGAGGTGATGGAGCCTACAAAGGCCCAGATTCGCATAAATGTTGACTGGCTCACCTATTTTGGCGCACGACCTCACGGTATGACGGTGATGGTGTGGGGCGACGATTGGACAAGGCCCATGTCCACCTCTACCAACGAGGTGGAATCGGTGAAAGTGGAGCTTGATCCTGGTCACTATCGCTTGCTGATATTCAACAAGAGCTACGACGAGTTTGGATCCATGAAGTTTGCCGACACCGACAACTACGACCTGGTATCGGCAAGAGGTAGGGATATCACGCAGTATGTGCATGGCGACTGGGACAAAGATATCAACTACATGACCGACCCTGAGGACATTGGCGTGGTGGTTGACGAGTTTACCATTACCGAAGATATGCTGTTGGAACAGGTAAACTTCTACCCCTACGAAGATTGGATAGAGACGCATTATGGTAACACCCGATGGGTGATAGAGCCCGATGGCACCTATTCCATGACGGTAGTGGCACGACCACAGATTACCAAGTTGAATGTGTGGGTACAGATCAAGGGCAGGAGCAACATGCGATCTATGACAGGTAATATTTCTGGTATGGCAGATGGTTTCTATCTTTCGCAAGTATGGCGCTCCACCGACGAACGCTACATGCTGTTCGAGACTGACAAATGGTCGCCGTTTGTAGAAGATGAAACAGATACCAATACGGGCTATATGTTTTACACCATGCCTGTGTTTGGTTTGCCACACGGAAAGGAATATTTGTCTCAGCGTACGGAGGACAACAATGTGCTGAAGCTGCACATTGTGCTGAGAGATGGCTCTGCGCTCGACTTTACCTACGATGTGGGAAAGATTATTCGCTATCGCGGACTGGATGAGAAATTGGCAACGCGCTGGCTGACTGCCACACGAGCCGACATTGATGCAAATATTGATATAGACACCACCATCCTCTTGGATTTGCAGCTCGACTTGGTGATAGATGTCGATACGGTGGACAAAATACCTGATTTGCCTTATGTAGATCCAGAACCGCCTTCATCAAGTGGCTTCGATGCGCAGGTGGATCCTTGGGACGACGGTGGTACGGTGGATGTAGGATTATAATAATGTTGATTAGAAATATTATATTGACTAAATTAGAAAATAATAACAACTAAAATTTATACGATTATGAAAAGAAAAATGTTAATTAGATTGGTTTTGGTAGCTGGAGTAACCACAATGCTCGCAGCTTGTACTTCAGAGAGTGACAACAGCCCTTCTGCAAAGATTTCTTATGAGACTGTTGTAGCAGCACAACAAGTTCCTGTAACGTTTGGTACGTATATTGGTGAGCAGGCAATTACACGTGCTGGAACTCCTGGTAGTATAGAGGCTATACCAGATGATCCTGCAACTGTTGGAGTTGATGAATCAAAGACAATTGAACGAGTTTTGGCTAATAAAGGTGGTTTCGGTGTTTTTGCATACTATACATTTACTGGTACATGGAATTCAGCTACTGGTGCAACAGATAACGGAACATATGGTGGCTCTGTTGGTACACAAATCACAAGCCCTAACTTTATGTATAATCAACGTGTTGTGGGAACAGATGTCGATGCACCTGTTTGGTCATATACCCCATTAAAGTATTGGCCTAATGATTATGCTGCAGGTAATGTTGGTCCTTCAGATGGTGGGTATAGAGCTCAAGGTAGCAAAGTAAGTGGAGTTAGTTTCTTTGCTTATGCTCCTTATGTATTATCTCCTTCTGTTGGTACAGGTATTACTGCTTTTACGGCAAACGATGCTCCTGGTGACCCCAAGGTATCTTATACAGTTGCAACAACGCCAGATGCTAGTGTTGATTTGTTATGGGGTGTGGCTGGTTCAAGTAGTGTAAATACAGCAGGTACTGCTCAGACTGTAACAGCTGGTTTTCCGTTAGTTAACCAAACCAAGCAAACCTTGACAGGTAATGTTACTTTTGCATTTAATCATGCATTAGCTCGACTTGGCTTAACAGTTCAAGCTGCTAAAGATTTAGTAGCTGCAGGCTCTTCAGATTCTAAAGAATTATGGGATAGTGATGCTGCAAACAAGACTAGAATTTATGTTAATTCTGTAACAATTACGTCTTCCATGAGCACATCTGGTAAATTGAATTTGAACAATGTAGCAGCTAATACTGCTAAATGGGAAGACCTGGGTGTAGCTGCATCAACTACCTTAACGGCTGCTGGTTCTAACCTAAATCCTAATTTAGTATATGATAATACAAAAACCTTAGACGATGCTTCTCAGAAACCTGGTGTCTTGGCTAAGTCATTTACCACATTAATGCAAACTGCTGGTGAGGATGTTTACTTTATGTTAATTCCTCAAACAACTGCTGGTACAATTAATGTTGCGATTGATTACGATGTTATTACGCAAGACGCAAATCTTGCATCGAATGGAACTGATACAGTGTCAAAGGTTAATAATGTTATAACGAAAACCATTTCTGCCATTAATTTTAAGAATGGTAAAGCTTATACATTAAATCTTGTTTTAGGCATGACAAGTGTGGAAGTTAGCGCAACAGTTTCACCTTGGAGTAACGCTTCAGATCTTGATCCAGTTAACCTCCCAATCAACGTGAACTAATTATCTTGCAACCGCTCCTCTGCACCCATAGTGTGGGATGCAGCATAAATAAAACTTCCGAATGCCGAAATAACTATCAAAAGTGGTTATTTCGGCAGAGGAAGAAATACAAAAGACTTTAGTTTTACAGGTCAACACAACTGTAAGTACTTGTTTCTAAAACAGGAAACAACCTGTTAGCTTAAATTTAGGACTGATGAAGAGAGTATTATATATAACATCTATTGTTTTGCTGGCAGCTATTACAAGCTGCACCAATGACCGCGATGCGGCGGCGCCAATCAGCATTAGCGAGTACGTGGCTCAGAAGCCAGTGCCTGTCACTTTCGGCACATACAATGCTGATGCACCAAGCACTCGCGCGGGCCAACCTGGCTCTATCAACATCGATGCTCAGCTCAAAACAAAGGGATTTGGTGTTTTCGCCTATTACACAGAGAATACTAATTTTAATTATATGCCCATCGGTACACGAAACCTGATTCCAGATTTCATGTATAATGAACATATCGCTTGGGACGGTACTAATAATAAGTGGGATTATTTCGATCCCAACGATCAAAAGTTCTGGCCTAACGACTTTAACGGCGCTGGCAACCCTGTTGACACCCACGGTGCCACCGGTACTACAGTGAACTATATCAGTTTCTTCGCATATGCTCCCTACGCAGGAGAATTTACGCAAACTTCTGCTACTACCAGAAGTGGTGCTACGCCTCCAACTACCAGTGGTGACGGAACCAATAGTGGTGTTATTGCAGCCAGTGGTAACAGCTTTAATGGCGACCCATTCCTGACCTATCGCATCAGCAACGATGCTACCAAGATGGTGGATCTGGTGTGGGGAACAGCCGGTGGAGTAGGCAATGGAGCTAATGTGGTGGGAACCCCTCAGAACGGTGCGCTTGTGACCCGCTCTGTGGATAACGGTACGGTAGTAGCTGTGGTTGCTGAAGATCCTACCAATATTGATATGACCAAGCAAGAGACCGACGGCAAGGTGAAGTTCAACTTCAAGCATGCGTTGGCAAAGGTGGGTGGCTCTGCTGATGGATCATCTGCTGTCAATGCTGGTCTTATGGCCGATTTGCTGATTGATACCGACGGCACTACAGCGACTGCTGACAAGCCCGCCACCACTAAGGTGACGATTAGGAGCATTACCATTACCCACGATAACGCAACATCTGGCACTCCTGCTGTGTTGACCAACCCAATGCCAAGCACAGGTGTATTCAACCTGGCTACAGGAAAGTGGTTGGTTACACCGCCTGATGTGGATGACCCTACTACCTATTTCACTATTCTGCATGAGATCTCTCAGAATGGCGGTACACAGGGTAATAAGTTGAACACAGCCATTATGGAGCCGACAACAGCTCCAACTGCATGGACTGACCTGGCAACTATCCCCGGTGTATTGACAGGTACAAAGACAAATGTGTATGGCACAGAGGCTACCCCGATACTCTTCCTCCCAGGCACCACGCCTCACTTGAAGTTTACCATCGAGTATTGCGTGCGTACTAAGGACGACAAGTTGGCTAAGGGCTTTACCGAGGTATGGCAAACCATCACCAAGACGGTGGCATTTGCCTCCCCAGTGGTTCAAAATATGCAATATAACATTGTGATGCACCTGGGTCTTACTTCCGTGAAGTTTGATGCTTCCGTAAGTACTTGGGGCGATGGTGGCGCAACTGCAGTGGATCTGCCCATCAATGTGAATTAATAACTTCACGTGTAAAGGTAGGCTCGATACCCTTCAGTCTGCAACCTGACAGCTCCCATAAAACAAGGGAGCTGCTGTGGAAACAAAAGCTCCTCCCCCTGTAAAGGGAGGTGCCTGCAGGGACGAAAGAGAATAACTCCAATAACTCCTCCCCTGACATAGGGGAGGTGTCCTGAAAACTAAAACTCCTCCCCCTGTAAAGGGGAGGTGCCCCGCAGGGGCGGAGGGGTAATGTTGAGGGGTAATATTGAGGGGTAATATTAAGAAGGATTATTAGAAGCGGTCAACACCCGTTTCTAGCATGAGATATAAGGATTGATGATATAAGTAACACGAATGACCGCAAAATTTTGGACATTCTTAATTACTACTTTACTCTTGGTAACAGGCTGTTCTAAGAGCGAGGTTGTTACATCCTACGAGCAGGTGTCTGCCGGTAATGAATATACCAAGCAGCAACCCACTCAGCAGGAGGTAAACAACAATCCTGTACCCATAATCTTCGATGTTGCTTCTGGTGATCAAGCTACCACACGAGCCCTGACAACTGAAGATATCTTAAAACAAGATGGCAATGGCTTTGGCGTGTTCGCTTACTATACTCATGGCAATTATCCGGCATCAAACAGCAATAGTACTACAGAAGGTACTGATGTTTATCCAAACTTTATGTATAATCAGCGGGTGTATTGGAATACCGCGCTTGACCCAGACGCATGGGATTACGCCCCCACCAAGTATTGGCCAAACGACATCAGTACAGGTGCAGTAGATAACCAAACTCCTGATCCTGCCACAGGTTCTAGTACAGACAAGCTGAGTTTCTTTGCTTATGGTCCTTATACCAGTTCTGTGACTTTAGGCACTACTACCTATACCCTTGAACCATCTTCTGGCCGATTCAAGAATGGTAGTGCCTATTACGATGCACAAGATGGTGCTGATGGCATTCTGAAGTTTGAAAGTAACGCTACAGCCAGAGACCCTAGGGTTTACTACCGCTTAGGCAGTGCCGCTTCGCAAGATCTGGTGTATGGAACTGCATTAAAAGATAAAACCAAAATGACAGGGACCCCCACGTTTGCATTCAACCATGCTTTGGCAGCGCTGAAGTTCTATGTGGGAGGTAATTTTGACGCAGTAAGTGGGGGTACTATTAATGATGACACCTATATTACCATAGAGAGTGTAGACATAGAGGCGATAGATCTGCCGTATATGGGTTGGCTGAATCTGAATTCAGGCACTTGGGAGGATCAAGATACTTCTACGGATGTGAATCCAGCCACTATCCATTTGAATACTGAAGATATCAACGAGCCGTTGCGGTTTACGGGGAAAGACGATGACCCAAACAAACCGGAAGCGGAATGGGATACGGTCAATAAAAAGTTTAATTTGACAGGCAATTGGCATCCAGGGGTAGGGCGAGTTATCTCAGACCCTGTACCATCACCTGTATTGCCTGGAAATGGAGGCCCAGCCGCAGCCTCAGCTGGTACCACTTACCCTTTGATGAATAAAGTGGGAGGCTTGGACCAATATGTTATGGTAATGCCAAGTGCTACCTCCGTAACTTTCAAGATTACCTGCAACTACCATGTATGGACGCTCGACAAGCGCAATGCCGACTGCATATCGAAGGTGGAGAACAATGTAACGAATAAAATTATTTTTGCTCCAGATCTTGAACTTGGTAAAGATGCTATAAAAAATGGTAATATTTATGCTATCACTATCTGGTTAGGCATGACGTCGGTAAAACTAGATGTAAAACATTATACAAATAAAGATACCACTGGAAGCGAACATTGGCCGACTAAATCAGAAAAAGCTGGTAATGAGGGGATATTTTGGAATTAAATAAGAATAATGAATAAAAATGAGAACTCATGATCTGATATTATCAATCACACTTCTGTCCGTCCTGTATGGATGTGCGGAATCAGAAGTATTGTCTTCCTATGAAGAAGTGAAGGAAACAATTGACTCTCAAGTTCCCATTAGTTTTACTACCTACGTGGGGGATACTCCAGATGAAGGGGCCACCACTCGTGCGGATTGGAACTATCTGGTTTATCACAAAGGTGGTAATAGTACTTATGCACGTTATAATAATATACCTTTTGAAGGGGAGCAAGCTAATGATAGCAGAAGATTCGGACATCTGGCGTATAATAGTTATATTGTTGGAGTATATGGATTTGTTCACCAAAATGATTGGAAAGACGAACCAGTGGAGAATTTAGAGGCTGATTTTATGACCAACCAACCTCTGTTGCACAAATATAAATATGATGGAAAACATATTTTGTATTGGGAATACAGTCCACTGAAATATTGGCCTAATAATAAAACAAAAACAGATTGGGGAGTAGTATATGAAGATCAAGGTTATTCTACTCAAACAGATAAAGTAACCTTTATCAGCTACTATCCCTATCAAGGCTATGAAGGCGATGAATATTATCGTGATGGAGATGGAACTCGAAAGACTAAAAATGTTAATGATAGTAAACAGTTTGACATCGGTGGTAGCTTCAAATATAACAGTTTTGAGAACAAGAAATATACTCTTAATAATAATGGCTATGAGTATGATGGAACAAGCAATAAATATAAGGAACCTGAATTTACTGAAAAAAACCTCACGAATATTGAACCTCCAATAGCCGATAAGACGGGTTCTGCTGCCTATACATTTACCTTCCAACAGAAGGAAAACGTAAGAGATCATATTGATTTTATGATGGGCATTAATCCTAATCTTACAAAACAATCTGTAACCGATAAAGTAGTACTCAACTTGAAGCACCAGTTATGTGCAATTAGATATAATGTTTCTTATAATCCTAACTATTATTTGGATAGTGATAATAAAAAGGTATATCTAGAGTATATGCCAGATACTGTGAAGATTGAGATAAAATCTATCAAACTAAGAGGGTTGTATGATAAAGGGACTATAGCTCCTGTTTGGGAAGATGGTGAATATAAGTTTAAATGGACGATAGACGAGACAAGACCTCTAGTCACTTATACAGCATTTGAAAAAGTTTACAATAATGATTCAAAGTTGATGTATTATGCCAAATGGGGAAAAAGTGATACCTATAACCCTGCGACAGATGGGTTGGATAAAAAATATATAAAAACTGACTTGACGGGGAATAATGTGGCAGATAATTTCTATAATTCAGAAACTAATAAAGGAGATGGTCTAAAATGGTTGATCTTAGCCCTGCCACAGACTGTTGCTGATAATACATACGTGGATGTGGAGTATGACTTAACCTACATCTATTGTAATGATATAGATGGACATGAGTTGCCTACAGCTCAGTATTTCTATTATAAACAATGTAAAGAAAGTTTTAAGATGCCTAATGAAACTGAATTCAAGGCTGGTAAGTTGATGAGTATCAATTTCACTTTTTATTGGCAAGGCATAAGTATGGATGCCAGGATGATAGATTGGCCCGATGATGAGTACCTTGATATTATTGAAAAAGATAATTAACATGAGTTCATAAATGATGAAAGAGTTGGGTTGCTATATATCGATGATTGCCATGCTGTTTTTGGTGGGGTGTAGCGAGGGGAAAGACGAACCTGCTATTACTCAGCCTACAGATAAAGGACAGCAAGAAGTGCAGCAGGAAGAGCCTATTCCTGCAGAGGGGGATCCTATTGTCTTTACAGCTTCGATAAACGATGGTGAAGCTGATACCCGCGCCTTACTTTTTAACCATAATATTGTCTATGGTATCACCGATTTTACTGACGGCATAGAGGATGAGGATGACCTGGAGGAAAAAGGTTTTGGGGTATATGCCTACTATACGATAGATAAAATGATTGGCGACCCAGATTTTAGTTTTAAAAATAAAGATCAGTATTATAAGGAAATTGTGATGTTGAACCAAAAGGTGGAAAACAAGGATGGGAAATGGACATACTCCCCACCACGTTTTTGGCCAGGTAGTCAGAATTATATGTCTTTTTTTGCTTATGCTCCTTGGGATACAGACAATCATCCCTACATAGGTGTTGAGGGCACAAATTATGAACTAAGATCTTGGAAAAATGGTGGATATTGGGCTTTTAAATATAACAGTGATATAATAATTCCCCAGAAAAAAGACCCTTGGCTTTTCGAGGAGCAGAAAGACATCGTCTGGGGTATGAATGCTACTACGGGATTGCCTTACAAGAACGTACGTCGTCCTGACACAAAGACGGCAAGTACTCCTGAAGGTACCTTGGGTTGGGAGTTTAAGCATGCTTTTGCACGAGTAAAGTTTTCTATATTTAATTTTAAGGATTTATTTGAGAATCCTTCTATGATTATAGCTGATGAAACTCCTGTGAAAAATAAAGAAAAGGATCCTCCTGATGATGATGAAGGGTTGGTTGGAAAAAATGGGGAAGTAGAAAGATATACATATACTCCAGACCCGACCAAACCCAATAAGAAAGAGTATTATATACGATTGAGAGAGGACATTGAATCACCTAATCTTTGCCATAAGTTTGAAGATATTGGGGATAATAGTGCCATCTTGATTATCACGGGAGTTACCTTTAAGAATGTTGTTAAGTCGGCTAATTTTAGCTATGACAATACCACACCCTTTGAACCAGGATGGACCATAAATGAAGTCTATGGAGAGGGTGGTTACAACATTCCCCCCTCTTTGTTGAATTCGACTATATATATGGATAATACCACTTTATCGGATTTACCGTCTGATTATGATTATGCGACCTTGCCAGGATTGAGAACGTCAACGACTACTCTCACTAAAGCCAGTGGCGCTGGTATGGATGATAAAATACATTATTTCTTGTTTATCCCTACCCAAGAATATATGAACTTTGTTCACGACGACCAAGCCTACCTTAAAATTACTATAAAATATAAGATTGTCAGGGGCTATAAGTTGACTGGCTATTATACATGGATTGATGAGAATACGCTACCAACGCAGTTGCCTGGTGATTTTACCATGATTGGCATTCAAGGACAGAAAGCTCTTGAGCAGACATCCACTTTTGAGGTTCCAGTGAGCTTTGAGGCTAACAAATCCTATCATGTGGCTATGCGTTTGGGCAAGATGTTACAAGTTTTGTTTGAGGTAACCGACTGGGATATACCGGAAAGTATTACCGTTAACATCCCATCGTTTGAATAAAGTCTATGAAGAGCATGAAAACAGATCTATTTCATAAGTTGATAAGGCGGAGTGCCATAATATTGTTGGGACTGTTTGTCCTGACTAGTCTGTCGTGCGAGCGCGACGAGTTTTTGGTGGACGATTATGTGGAAAATGGTGCACCTGTGAATGTTATCATAGGCTTTGAGTTGCCACAAAAAGACGAGGTGGCTACGACCCGTACGCTGACTGACAAGGACGAACATAGTATTAGTGATTTCTACCTGCTGATTTTCAATGGTGAAGGGAATCGTATTTTCGGCAAGTATTATTCCAATGATGAGTTGAGGGACAAGGTGAGCTATGCTGGCGGTAATTGGTCGTCTGCAGAGAAAGACACAGGTAGCGGATATGAATATGATGAAGGTGCCAACTCCACCCATGGTTGGGTAATCGCCAAAGCTGTTACAGGAACGTGCTACGTCTTTGGCTTTGCCAATATAGGTGCTGCTACAGACGAGGTGATGACTCCTGTCAATTCGTTAGAGGGAGCAGCTGTTGTAAGGAATCTGTACGAAGGAATAACTTCCAGTCGATATAAGCTGGATCATGTAATGTCCCTTGACGACCTGTATGAGGTGCAGATAGATGCCATGTCTGATGCCAAAGACAATATCTTGGTAAGAGAGAGTCCAAACCTGATGTATAGTGGAGCCTGGAGACAGTTTGGCGCAGGCTTGGTTCAAGACAAATCAGCAGGGCAGGTAACGATAAAGAGTAGTTCTAACAGTGAGGGATTGGGGATTTTTGATCCAGAGAGTGGAAATATAGACTTGCGTGGTGCCGGTATGATTCACTTGCGTACATTGACCTCCCACGTCAAATTCAGAATAAATGTCAACAATGAAGTGTTCAGCGCTTTCGAGCCAGAGTCATGGCAGGTAATCAACTTGCCTAAGCGTGTCTATCTGATGGATCAACGTTTAGTAACGAATCCTCCTGTTGAGCGTGCTGAGATAGACTTTAAGGCAAGTACGGTGATGAAGAACCAGATGGTGCATGAAGATGGCTTTTATACATTTGACTTCTGGATGTATGAGAACCACAAAACGGCAAGAGAAATAACCGAAGATGATGAGCCGGAAAATAGTTTGGATAAAAGTTTAAAATATGCAAGAAAAGATCAAGAATACGTCAGTGCTACCAATAAGACTGCGTATAGTGATGCTTATTTTGATGATGGTGACGAAGTTGATGATGTAAAAGAACATTATCGAGTTAGATTTGGCAAAACGTTAACCCAGTGGGAAGTTTCTAATGGAGTGCCATTGCCCTGGCTAAAAACTGTTTATGGCTATGGCTCGTATAATGAAAATAAACACCAAAACTATGGCTATTTTAAAGATAAAACGACCCCATTAACCAATGATGATAAAAATGCTATAGACGAAGATGCCAAAAAGCAGTTCATCTATTCTAAACGTGAACTACAAGTTAAGCGATATACCAAAAATAACCAGCCGGTGTGGAACCGTACAGGTGATTATTATCCTTATACACCTGCAGGAGAAGAATATCCAAGTTATCCTTCTGAGAAAAATGATTATACGAAAATGCAGTATGATTCCAAGAAGTTTCTCTATGCCGATGACAAGGCCACCTATGTGATAATCAAGGGCAGGTTGCGATTTAATGTCGACTCTGAGAATGTTACATTAACTAACTTGGCTGGTAATTATGATGATATACATGAAGGTGATTATTTGACCCCAGCTCCGGAAACCTTTACCGATGGTTATGTTGACGTGACCTATACCATACATCTGGGTGATCTTAATAAAGGCTTTGACAATTTTGATTGCCTGCGCAATACGGAGTATATCTATAATGTAACGATTAATAATGTGAATAGTATCTATACCACTATTCAGACTTCCGATGCTGATATTAATAATGGTGATATACGTGTAAAGAAACAGCATGGTGCCGATGGCTTGATGAATATGGCGAAGGGAACCGTGTATAATACGGATGCCCATTTCTGCCAGTTTAACATGATGCTGACCAAGGAGGCACTTAATAATTTCTTCTTCGAAATGAATACTCCTTGGAACAACTTCTCGACTGAGGACTTCTACGTGACAGTTAATACTGTTGATGAAGAGGGCAATTCAGTAAAAGAAAAGCGCTTTATTTATCTTGATCGTATCACGAAGCATAAGACGTCTCTGAGTGGTGGTTATGTAAATGATTACACGATTCAAGACCAGAACAGAATAAGACAGATTGTAACGAACCCTGACTTCACCTGGTTCAAATTCGCACCTAATGTTGACCAAAGGGGTATGTTTGATACTGATGAGCCTCCTTCGTATTATTTTACTAACCATAAAGACGACTACAATAAAGTACGACAGACTGAAAAATACAATAGGGCTTTAGCCGGGATAACGCTATGGAACCTCTATGAGTTTACGCTGACAATGGAATCATTGGTGGCGGCAGAAAAGGCGGCCACCCCAACAGCAACGTCTGAGGCAAGTGTTGCATCAGCAAAGGCAAGAATTGATAATTTGTTAGCGCAAAGATTTGATTGTACTGTTGGTGATTATGGTTCATATACTGGTACCACTGCACTGCCTTTTATGCTGGATAAGGTGGAGTATAAGGTTAGCACCGCGGTGAAGGAATCAATAGAAAGGCATATAGACCCAGGAAATGTTAATTATGATCCTGCTCTTTACGCATGTCAGACAATTTCAGAAACCGCTAACTCTGATGGCACATGGACGATTACAGAAGATTATGCTAAATATCTTAAGGCATTACCAGGTTCTCCTTTTAGCGATAAAACTCTGGCTCCTATCCGCCGCATGTTCTATACCGTTTATCTGGACGAGTATTATTACTACGAACAGCCGTACGGCGTTTCTTCTTGGGTAAGGCCTTACTGGAAGCACTTTGCCAACCAGCCGTCACGCTATGTCAACTTTGGTTACCGAGGTGCAGATTATACCGGAGAAGGATTGAATGAGGCTGGTTTTAAGATGAGCTCTGATGGGCAGAGTGGTATAATGGTTACGCAGCTTACCATTGTACAGCCCAGCATCCAGACATTCTACTCCACCGAGAGCATCAATACCGATGAGAAATATGAGGTGGCGATTGGCTTGGAACATGTGAATGAAACACATGACCCACGCTGGAAGGATGAACTTGATACTCCTGCCACATCAGAAATGGATCGTTATAACGGATGGCAATTTACATGGGATAACCTAAATAAAACACCTGGTACTACTAATAGTTGGGATAATTATGTGGGTAAAGAGGTTTATGATGCAGAGAATGGATTCCAGAATAATGTAATTATGAAAAGTGCCACAGGATATACAAATCTGAATAATAATAGACCAACAGATGAAACGAGAAGGACTTCGTCTGCAGCAAGCGAGATATCAAACCCCGACAATCCTTATGTGGCAGGTGCGGTGCGCATGTGTATGAACCGAAACCGTGATGAGAATGGCAATGGAAAGATTGACGAAAGCGAGTTGAAATGGTTCCTGCCAACCTCCCGTCAATATGAGTTGGCTGCCATGGGTCACTACTCTTTGCAAGATCCGCTGTTTGACTACAATACAATTGTGAAGAACTCCTCGAATGGAAGACAGCGATTGCCTCAAGAAAAGTTAAATGGAAAATATTTGTTTAAATATCACTATGTGGCCAGCGACTACCATGTACTTCTTTCAGAGGAGATGGCTAATTCGCCTTTTTATGGTATTGATGCAGATTATATGTCAAGACCCTACGAGATGAGGTGTACGAGAAACTTGGGCGGCGAGTATGATAAGCATGGTAGTATTATTGAAGATGGGTCATATGATCTTCCCGCACCTTATAATTATGTGTCAAAGACCTCGCAGAGTCTGTTGTTTAAATTCAACCCAAATACCAAGATTTTTGAAATGACCTATTACGATAGACGAAGTGTCAGGGGACTGCTATATGATGCTGAAATTTTACCTGAGCATTTCATGTTCTCCACTACCAACCTGCCGTATTACAGGTTTAAGGTGGCGAAGAACCTGCATTACATAGAACTTTCCTCTACACCTAATTACGATTATCTTTTCCTTACACTAAAGCCTTGCTATAACTATACAGAGGAAGTGGGTGGTGCTGACCTTCACTCATGGCGAACGCCTAACCATGCGGAATTGGCTTTCATGGTGACACAACTTCGACAATCCAATTATGAGAGGAACAAAAAAGAGAAGGTGATTAAAGAATTTGCGGACCCTGCATGGTTTTTCACTTATAATACTGATGAATTTGATGCTGGGGGATCATTAAAACGCCAAATCTATTCAACAACCACTTGGAATTTCACTGGTACCCTTAATGATAATGGCCACATCACCAATTGGGTTCGTGTTCATACGGTTAATTATAATAAAGATGAAGGATGGGGTATCCATACAACCAATCCAACTAACACTTCTAATGGCCCTAATGTAGATTTCTACCCAAATGAAGGTGAAAAACCTAAAAATAAGGCTTATGTGCGTTGTGTGAAGGATGTGAGAGGTGATAGGGTGAACTATAAGGAATTCGGCTCTGATAGCGAAAACTATGGTCAAAGCTATGGTGGTTCTGATAGTGAAGGTTTTAACTGATAATAGATTAGATTAATTATATTGCATTATGAAGAGGTTTTATATATTAGCGATGGGATTGGCAGGGATGATTCTTGCTACATCGTGCAGTAACGAAGCGAAAAAAGATAACGAGCCAGTCGTTCAGCAACCTGTTCAGTTGGTATTCAAAGGAATGCAGTCGGATGGCGGTGCAGATACCAAGTCTTATCTCAATGGTGCCGAGGTGTATTGGCATGAGAATGACCAGATCAATGTCTTCTCTCGAGGTGTTTCTCATCCTTTTGTGACGAAGGAGGAGGGAAAGTATGCCTATTTCGTGGGGGTGGTTCTTGATGAGGATATTAATTATTATGCCCTTTTCCCTTACGATGGGAGTGCTACCTATAACACTGGCACCTATACCACCACTTTTCCTGATGAACAGACAGCGGTGGCAAACTCTTTTGCAAAGAATGCCAATATCACTGTGGCAACCACTAACAATGAGGATATGACCTTCAGTTTCAAAAATGTATGTGGGTTAATCAAATTTAATATTACCAGTGCTGAAGAGTCACTGCCGTTTACCAAGGCTGTGTTGCAGGGGCTGTCTTCAACCCCTGAAAGTATTGCTGGAGCGATGTCGATTGTGCATAATTCTCCTTCTGTCCCTGTTGGTACAATAACTGGATCAGGTACTACCATTACTTTAAATGCACCTGCAGAAACAACTTTTTTAAAAGATACCGATTATTATATCGTAGTACCGCCAACAACTTTCACAGCTGGTTATAAAATAACGTTCTATAACGACGGTGGTACAATAACTAGAGACCATAGCATTGGTACTTCTCAAGAAGTACAACGCTCTAAAATTTTGGACGCAGGAACTTATACTTATGTAGCAACCCCATAATTTGAAAACTACTATTTCGTGTTATTATATCATCAATCCTTATCATGCCATATCCTCTTTGTTGGGGGGTATGGCATGATTGCTGTTCTTCCTTTACTAATTTCTGTGACATAAACAGTTTTTTTTAAGTTAAACATAGGGCTTACCGGCGTGTGCTGCAAGAGATGCCTTCCGTGGGGCATCCGGATGGCTCCTTCGAGGTGTCCGGGTATCATCTTCGAGGTATCGCGATAATCTCTATACCCCTATAGGGATTATCTCTTTCCCCCGTAGAAGATATCGGAGCAGGTCGTGGGGATTATCTCCTACAGCGACACATGCCGTGTCTTCCGGAATAACGTAACAAAGGTACATACATCGATTTATCAAATTGTCTGCCTCTGTCTTCATCTGTCCGCAAATGGCAGGATAATTGACTTATGCAATATGGTTTATCAAGTGTTTTGAGGTGGTGTGACGATTGTGACGCTTCTTTGTATAACTTTACTATACGCGTAAAAAATAAAAGAGAAAGAAAATAATTAATATATATATATAGGTAAGTTGCGTGAATGGGTGTCACAATCGTCACCATTTAATCATTTGGGTCTTCTGCTGACTTGTTGCCGTTGACTGGGCGCTGCATGAGGCGCTTGAAGGCACGATTGCTTAATGCTTGTTCAAAACAATAGCAGCACCCGAATGGATGCTGCTGAAAGTTTATGTGATTAATGTTAAAGCTTCTCGATTTCTTCTTTTGAAAGGCCTGAGGCTTGGGATATTGTATCAATATCTACTCCTAAGGACTTTAAGTTCATGGCCATAGCTTTCATGCCTTCCTTCTTACCTTCCTTCTTGCCTTCTTCAAGGCCTTCTTGTTTAGCCGACCATATGCCTGCCTCATAGTCCCACATACGTTTGAGACTACGCTGGTAGGCCACTTCCTCGTCGTAGGTCATGCCAAGACGTGTAGCAGCATTCTCCAAATCAACAAGCACCGGGTTCTTGTCGGTAAACGGTATGTCTTTCAGATTCTCCATGTTGTTCAGAATATACATCCAGTAGTCAAAGTTGTTCTCGCATTCAGCCTCAGTTTTGATGGCCAGAGGCATCTGTAAATAAATCAGGTAAAGCCTGTCGGTAAAAACCGTTCCTTTTTCAATGTCATAAAGCATCACCTCTGTTCGCAGTCGGTCTGAGATTTCCTTGTTGATGAAGTTCAGTACCGATATCACATACACTGCATCAAAGCTGTAGTGCCATTTCTTGCCCTTGTTGCCTTGCGTTGAGATAGATCGCGCGGCGTAATACAAAGACCGTTCCTTGAAGAAGCCCTGCCTGTTGTTCTGCATCTCCACCACGATGTTCCTTCCGTCGGAGGTGTGGCAGTAGATGTCGAACACCACTGTCCTGCCATCGTCGAACACAGGCACTTGTTCCTTGTTACCATACTCGATTTCCACTATCGGGTTCTTGTCGCCAATCACCGCATTAAGGAAATCAATCATCAATCTCTTGCTCTCCTCGCGTCCGAAAATACGCTTGAAAGCCTGATCCACAAAGGGGTTCACAAATTTCGTCATAAGCATTAGCGTTATGAATGAGTTAAACAATTGGTTTATCGGGTGTAAAGATAGTGCTTTATTTTCTATCTCCAAATAGTTACTTGCCTTTTTTCGATTAGAAAACTACTATTTGTATTTGTTTTTTCAGAACTTAATACTATCTTTGCAACGATAATTCATGATTAACAAGGTTAACAATTAATACGTTCAGTTATGGAAAAAGAAATAATTATGTAGTTTTTTATTGTAACTTCGCACCCAAATAAGTATTATATGGCTTATACAAAAGAAACATTGGTTATAAACAATCCGTCTGAAAAGTTACTGAAGGTTGTTGATAAGCTGAGAAAGCATAAGCTTGCTCAGCTGGAAAGACTACGTAACATGAAACCAGAGGAATTCTCCCGTCGTGTAATTCTATCCTAATGGAAGCTGCTTATTCTATCATTCATAACAAAAACGAATATCGCGTGTTGCTGACTCCTGTTAATGTAGATTTTTTACCTGATAACATTCAAAAAGTGCTTGCTGATAACAAGATTGATATCAGTGAGGTGAGTGGAAAATAGTGTTAGTATTTACTAATCCTGTCAAGGAGTTGAGACTGGGCGTTGCATGAGGCGCTTGAAGGTGATGGGGTAGGGTGTCTCAAACTGCATTTTCTCACCTGTGACGGGGTGGGTGAAGCAGAGCTTGAAGGCATGGAGGCCAAGGCGGTTCAGTGGGTTGTCATCATCCTCACGACCATAGCGGCCATCGCCAACAACGGGATGCCCTAAGTCGGCCATGTGCACACGGATCTGGTTCTTGCGGCCTGTCTCCAGTTGCAGCTCCATCATGGAATAGCCATTGGCTCGCTTGATGGTCTGGTAGTGGGTAATGGCTAACTGACCGCCATCATCTATCGGACTGGAGGCTACATAGAGCTTCTTGTCGGTGAGCCAGGAACGCACAGTACCATAGTCTTGCTCCATATCTCCATGTACGATAGCCACATAGCGGCGGTCGGTCACGATATTGTGCCAGTTATCACGCAGGGTGTGCTGGGTCTGTTCATCCTTGGCAAACATCATCAAGCCTGAGGTGTCGCGGTCGAGGCGATGCACAATATATACCTGACTGCGTTTGTTGCTGCGACGCAGGTATTCGGTGAGGATGGTGGCGGCGGTGCGCTCTTTCTCACGCTCGGTCTTGACAGAGAGCAGGCCGGGCTCTTTCTCTACCACCATGAGGTAGGCATCTTCATATACCAGCTTGAGCAGGCGGTTGCGGAACTCATGATTGCCTTTCTCGCGACTGATCTGCACCTTCATACCGGGTTGAAGGGGGAAATTATACTGGGTGGTAATTCGCTGGTTGACATATACTATGCGCTTGCTGAGCAGGGACTTCAGCTTGGTACGGCTGGCTTGGGGCATGCGGGCTGCAAGGAACTCCATGAGCTCCATTGGCTCTCTTACGATATAGTCGGTATATTGGTTTCTGGCTCTTGCCACTCTTTTTGCCTGACCGTTAGATTTCTTTTCCATAATTATCAATTTCTTTCGCCTCATGAATGTGCCGCTCCTCTCGGCAAGCCTATTGGCTGCGCCCTATTCTGTCACGACTCGGCAGAGTTCAAGCAAGCTTGAGTCTGCCCTCGCTGCTCCAGAAAGTCATACGCTAAACATTCATTTCGGCTAGTTTTAGTTCTTCAATTTAAGTAGTACAACGTTTTCAACATGGTGCGTCTGCGGGAACATATCTACAGGCTGCACCGCTTCTACCTGGTATTTGACATCCAAGAGCTGCAGGTCGCGTGCCTGGGTGGCTGGGTTACAGCTGACATAGACGATGCGCTGTGGCTCGGCATTGAGGATGACGTTCACCACATCGGGGTGCATACCGGCACGGGGTGGGTCGGTGATGATGACATCGGGGCGCCCATGCTCATGGATGAAGTCGTCGGTAAGGATGTCTTTCATATCACCGGCATAGAACAGGGTGTTGTCGATGCCGTTGATCTGTGAGTTTACTTTAGCATCTTCGATGGCTTCTGGCACGTATTCGATGCCGATGACCTGACGGGCTTGGCGCGACACGAAGTTGGCGATGGTGCCAGTGCCTGTGTAGAGGTCATATACCAGTTCGTTGCCGCTGAGCTGGGCAAAGTTGCGTGCCACCTTATAGAGATTATATGCCTGCTCTGAGTTGGTCTGGTAGAAGCTCTTGGGACCAATCTTGAATCGCAGGCCTTCCATCTCTTCGAAGATATGGTCGCGTCCTTTGAAAGTGAAGGTATCGAGGTCGCCTATCGAGTCGTTTACTTTATTGTTGATGACATATTGCAACGAGGTGATTTGTGGGAACTTGTCTGCCACAAACTGCAGCAACTGGTTGAAGCGTTCCATCTCTGCACTGTCGTCGATGCGGGCCACCACAATCAGCATCAGTTCGCCGGTAGAGGTGGTGCGTACGATGAGGTTGCGCAGCATGCCCTCATGCGAACGCAGGTCGTTGAAGGTGTAGCCATGCTCCAGGGCATAGTCGCGTATGGCGTTGCGTATCTGGTTGGAGATGTCGGCTTGCAGCCAGCAATTCTCGATAGGCAAGACCTTGTCGAAGGCACCCGTGATGTGGAATCCCACCACGTTGCGCTCGTATTCCACCGCCTGCGCCACTTCCTCACGGGTGAGCCAGCGCTTGTTGCTGAAGGTGAACTCCAGCTTGTTGCGGTATTCCTGCGTCTTGGCAGAACCGATGATGGGTGATATCTCTGGCAATTCCACCTTACCGATGCGGGTGAGGTTATCCACCACTTGCTTCTGCTTGTACTTGAGCTGCTCGGAGTAGGGCAGGATTTGCCACACGCAACCGCCGCAAATACCGTAGTGCTGACAGAAAGGTACTGCCCTCACGTCGGAATACTTGTGGAACTTCACAGCCTCGGCCTCGGCATAATGGTGCTTCTTGCGGCGTACTTGCAAATCTACCACATCGCCTGGCACCACATGGGGCACAAAGACTACCAGGTCATCGACACGTGCGATGGCCTTGCCCTCGGCTGCCACATCGGTGATGGTTATCTGCTCCAACAAGGGGAGCTCTTTCTTCTTTCTTGACACTGCTAATGATTTATGTTTGAGGGTGCGAAGTTACGAAAACTTTTTCATTTTACCTAACGAACTGCAACGTGATGATGGCTACTATCCAGAATAGAACGTAGGCGATGCTCATAATGACAGCGGCTTTGCTTAGTAAACGTTCTTCTTGTTGGTAGTAACGGATGCTTTCCCAATGGTGCGACAACCACACCATCTTCTTGCCGTTGGCGCCTAAGAGTATCATACCGAACACCAAACGGAACAGCAACATGCGGAATATATTCTCGGGTACGAAATTCACTCCCATCAGGGCTCCTTCGAAGGAGGTAAAGATGAAGAACAACAACAAGCGGTGCTTGATGCGCTGGAAAATAAGGTAATACTCTGGACACCAGAACGCTACCCAGCTCCACCCTTGTGCCTCTTTGGGAATGGTGCTGTCAACGCCAAACTTGATAAGATGCCGTCTTTTCTCTTTCCTGCCATACAGGTAGGTGTGGTTCTCGGCAAAGATATCCTGGTGGTCAAGTCTGAACAAGATTTTGAAGCGTTCGTAGTCGTCCTTGACGGTGAGGTAGATGATGCGATATGTCAGGTCGGGCAGTTGGTAGAATACCACATGACACTTGCGGTCTTCCAACGATGGAAAGTCAAGGCCGAAACGTTGCTTGATAATCTTTTGAAATCCTCTGTATTCTTCTATATTATCTACCCAAAACACGGATTTATTGAAGAATTGCTGCTGGTAGCATTGCTCGAACTCCCACAGGTAATTGTCGGAGGTGTTGATGCGGTGCAGGATGATCTGCGAACGTTGAATCATGTCTTGCACAATCTCCTGCCAGTCGTCATCCACATAGATGCGTTTCGCCCCAGCGGGTGGCATGAACTCATCGGGCTTGCCGATAGCATACACAGGGAACCAGTCGCTCAACGCTTTCGTCATGCGCTGTTTCAGTTTCTTGCCCTTGCGCTCGTCGTTGAAGCTGCGCAGATAGACAATGAAATAATCGAGGTTGGCGAGGTGCTTCTTGGTATAGAACGGTCGTCTGCCCACCAGATAGGACAGGATGTAGAAATAAGGCACCGACAAGATGAAGGAGGCTGATGCCGGTGCGATGTACTTGGCAAAGATGTCTTCGTTGTCTGCCAGGGGTTGATAAAATACGGATGAGGCGGCTCCTATGGTGGCAATACATGTCAGCGCAAAGAGCACACCATCAGCTATCTGTCTCGACAAGATGACCAGGCGGTAGCTCTTGGCATAATAGATGAGCAACCGCAAGGGCAGTGTCAAGAACAGAAAGACGATAAGTACCCAAATGGTAGATGCAGGCAGCGATTCCATTCTTTCCTGTCTTCAAGGGAATGCCTTTATTTATGCAGTGAAATCCTCCTTGGTAAGTTTTCTGCCACAATGCTCGCAGAATACCTGATGCTTGAAGATGACACCGCCACACTCGCTGCAGTGGTTGGCGTTCTCTATCTCACGAACACGTGAGATCAGTTCCTTGTACAATGGAGTCTCTTTGCTCTTCACAATGTCGTAACCCAGCTTCTTGAGCAGTTTGATGGTGCGCCAAGCGGTGGCACGGTCGTACTCTTTCTCTTTCTCGGTAAGCTCGTTGTATGGCACCATGTCGGGTGTCTGTTTCTTCTTGTCGTCGCGCTGGGGACCGTAGGTCCATCCTTCTCGCATACGGTTTTCTGCCCATACTTCGTGCGTATTTTCCGCAATGGCTTCACGCAACTCTCTCAAATCTTCGCTGATGCTTACATCGCTCAGGTCAATTGGTTTTGGTATGTACTTTTCCATGATATTATAACTTATAATTGTTTTCGTTGCCGTAAAGTTAGTAAAAAATTGAGAATTGACAATTGAGAATTGACAATTAAATTCAATATTACAATCGTTCCATCCAATGTGAGAGGAATACATCGCTGACGTTATAGCTGGTACCCTCAAGTGTGATTTCATCGTTAAGCAGTCCTTTCTCACAGAGGGCATCGGCAAGTCTGCGAGACGCTGAAGGTGTGCCAATATTATATTTGCTAAGGAATGCTGATGCTGTTATCTGACTGACAGCCGTTTCTTTCGCTATAGCTATCAAATAGTTCCATTGTTTGTCGGTCAGCATCTGGCGGTATTGCAGATACACGGCCTCCCCCTGTTTCATCAGTTGCTCACAGGCCATCTTTACATCTTCAATAGTTACAGCTTGTGCGCCATTGGCAAACACGGTATGGCATAGCTGTTGGGTATAGTAAGTATGCCTACGAGTCCATTCAAGGATAAATTGTACGGCTTCTTCTGTAATGCTACGTTGATTGTCATTAAACAATCTCTTAATGAAAGCTGAATATGATTCAGCCGTGATTTTGTCAAGAGAAATGAAAGCTGTACTGGAGTAGAAAGGCTTCTTTTCATTGACAAAGATGTCAGCCATAATGTGCTTCTTACTGCCACAGAAAATGAATGTTATGTGATGAGTCTGCTGGATATAGGTTCTCAGCAAGGCCTCCATTTTCTGCTCAGGATATTCTCTGATTTGTTGGAACTCATCAATCGCCATCACGATGGGTACATTCTGACTGTCAAGGAAATCCAGCAATCCTTTCAGTGTATATTCTTTCTCGTGGGCCGTTTGATAGGCAATTTGTAACTGCGGGTCACCAGTAATGCTGTCGAATGTGAATTGAGGTCGCAATGATTTGATGAAATTCATAAGTCGATCACCAATGGTAGTCTGTTGGCGAAACGCTTTTAACGCTGCCTCTGCCAACAACTTGATGAAGTCGTCAATGTTGCGAGAAGAAAAGATATCTAAATATATGGTGTGAATGTCAGGTCTTGTGTCATGCAGCTCGTCAAAAAGACGTAGAATTAACCCCGTCTTTCCCATGCGACGCTGAGAGATGAGCGTCATGTCAGAGTGGTTGATACAATTTCGCAACATCAGTTGCAACTCTTCTTCTCTATCGCAAAACAACTCTTTCGACTCGTATGACTTAATGATAAACGGATTCTCCATAGCTTCACAAACAATGGGTTACGTTTGCAAATATAGATAATATTTTAGATTACACAAAATGTGTAACACAAAATGTGTAATTAATCCATTTGTCCTCCAACTTTATCTGGACATTGTAAATGATAAAGCAAATTGAACAAATACTAGTTAACCAGCTTGAATCTTATGCGCCAGATTTGGGTGTCGGGATTGTAATCATGGCTCAATAGCTTGAACGTGCCAATCTCGTTGGTGTTCTGAACGTGCTGGCCGATGCAGAGGCACTCGTCGTAGTTGCCTACCTTTACCACGCGCACGGTCTGGGAGGCATCGTCGGGCAAGCGTTTCATGTCGAAGCGGCCTTGTGCCTCGGCTTGGGTGATGTACTCGGTGGTGACGGGCAGGTTTTGGTGTATCACCTCGTTCACGGTGTCTTCCAACTGTTGCACTTGCTCTGGGGTAGGGCAGGCTGGCAACTTATAGTCCAGTTTGCTCTTCTTCCGTTCGATGTGTGCTTCTACAGAGCGTCCGCAGCCAAAGAGGTTGATCATCGTTCGGTTGATGATGTGCTCGGTAGTGTGCATTGGGGGGTATTCCTCCTTATTGTGCTGGTTTAATACTAGTTCTTCCATATTTCGTTTATTTTTTTCGTAAAATGAATGTGCCGCTCGTTCTTGACTTTCGCCTTCGTGGCTGTGCCGGCGACTGACTGCGAGCAGATATGTCGCCTACACACATCCACGAGGCTATCGTGCTAATTCTCCATATTATAATCTTACTCCTAAGCCGGCAAGTATTGTGTCGGGCTTCATATTGAATACGGCATTCATCTCGCCCGCCATACTGAAGCCACATTGTTCACAGATGCCACTGCTCATGTTGTCGATACATTGCGGTGAACGTCGCCCGTCGCAGTAGATGAAGTTGCAAATCCAGCAATGACGCTTGAAGTGCAAAGTCAGCATGTTCTTCAGGCCAGAGACGCTGTTCATGATGCGGTGCCCCTTGCGCTTATAGGCTATCAGTTGTTCAATCACTTCCTGACGTTGCTCCTTGCTGAGAGCCAGTTGCTCGCTTCCTGCAAATGGTGTGTGGAAGTTGAAGGCAATCTGACGGATGGCAGGGTGTTGTTGCACGAATGTAAGGACGGCAGGTAGCTCTTGGTAGTTCTGGTGGTTGATTACCATATAGAGGGATGCCCCTTGCAGGTTCTCCAACCGAGAGCAGTCGGCTATGCCCATGATGCTTACCCACAACACATCTGCTGGGACTTTCAGCTCTTTCCATGCTGCATAGTCGGCAGCAGGAACCATCGTTGAAGTATTATAGAAGCCTTTATCTTTAGCCAGTTGGAAGAGGTGGCTTGCCGTATGATCTCCATCCTGCCAATGCAGTAGTTTCACGCCTTCGATATCGAGTATTCTGGCACCTTGTGCCAAGCTATAGTCGAGGTGCTGCTCTATCTCGTTGAGAGGCATAAAATAGTCCTTGTCGGGATGCGTGCAATGGGTGCAGTGGCGACAGGTGCTGTTGCAGCCGTTGGTGACGAACAACACGCTTTGCAGCGGCTTTCGTCGCCCTAAGAACCTGGCCCTGATGAACCACCAACCCAGGTAGATGAGTTGCAGCAACGCCTTCATGGCTGCTTACCAGAGTGCGATGGTGAGCAACAAGCCCAGCAGGGTGAAGTTGCGCGGACTCTCGTAATAGATGACGTTCAGGCCATTGCCCTCACGGATGCGATTCAGTTTGATCCATGAGCCGATGTGCAGGATGAGATAAGGCACTGC
>Ga0265298_10000752_pt1 | contig 47596 bp, 45 predicted proteins | sample AusTroGonzalo_MG_3_FD_193486 | JGI IMG/M metagenome (GOLD analysis project Ga0265298, IMG submission 193486) | Bovine rumen microbial communities from tropical cattle in Woodstock, Queensland, Australia - Gonzalo_01 | ecosystem: Host-associated > Mammals > Digestive system > Stomach > Rumen ...
ACCACTTACGCCCTTCTCGGTGCGCATCAACGTACCCTTCACGCCACTCACCGTCGGCGCGACGTTTTCAATCGCGGACGAGTTGGAGTAGATGTGGAGGTTGTTCACAACGCCATTGACGGACGCATTAGTCGGCATGCCGAATGCCGCAAGCGTATTGCCAGCCGTCTCATCGGCATCCATGTCTACCCAGACGTAGCGCGAGTCAAGCGAAGCCTTGGTCTTGCGCGCAACGAAGTAAGCGACGCGTCTCATCGGCATATCCTTATAGGTATCATTCACAGACACATACGGATTCTCGCCCCACGCACTAACTTTGGCGTTGAAGTTTGTGAATGTCGCTAGCTTGACGTAACCGGCGCGATAGACCGCAAGATCATCGACATCCTCGGCCGAATCGACTGCCGGCTGAGCCGTGTAAACGTCAGCAGCATGGACAATCACATCATTAACTTTCATGCTTTCGAATGCATTCGTAACAGCAGGCAGCCACTCATTTGCAAGCTTCATGTGCCCATTCCAGTTCGGGTGGACATTGTCAAGGTAATCGTTCGCGTCACCCGTTACGATGGTTTCGCCGTTGATTATCGTGACCTGTCCATCTGGGAAGCCACCCTGGGCCGCAGTCTTTGCGACGTACTCGGCAATCTTCGTACGCAAGCCAGGCGCCTTGTTTTCACCAGAGCGCATTATGATCGGCGTACAAACGACGATCTTGCTGGTAGGACGCATGCGGACAATCTTCCAGACGAGGTTGCTCCAGCCTTCAAACATGTTGTCTGCCGACTCGTTGCCAAGAGCATCGTTAGTACCGATCTTAAGCGTTATGATGTCCGTCACACCAACCTGTTCCAGGTGGGCCTCGATAGACTCCATAAAGCCGGCGCGGAGGCTGCTACCGCCTGTGTAAATGCGCTGAGCCGAGATTCCAGTGTGCCACTTGTAGTTGTCGTCGGCAAGAATGCCGTTGGCGTCCATGGAGCCTACTTCACGGTAGCCTCTGGCCTCTGGCCTGTAACCGTAAGCCTCAAGGAGCTGCATGAGCGGGATACGGTAGTTCGGTGTGCCGCGATAGCCGTTGCGGAAAATGCCCTCGGTGATGGAATCGCCGAACTGTGCGATGGAAACATCCTTGGCATCGCTATCGTAGTTGCCGACCTTGAGGACAAGTTGATAGTAGGAGCTCTTCGTCGCATCGGACACTATTGTCGGATCTGCGTCCAATGAAACCTCCACTTCGGACACGGTATAGGTCTCATTGTTGAACGAAGAACTGTCGACAAGGCCCTGGAGCCTTTCCGCCGAATAGTTCAGGCTGGAGGGATACGAAACAAGGTGGAACTTGCCGCAGGTGACGCCCGCATAGCGCGAAGCCAGCTTGAGCTTGCCCGTGCCAACAAACACAGGAGCGGACTCGACACGGAGAGGCGTGATGACAGGGTCGTAAGTCAGCGTCGCGCCGTCCTTGATCGTGAGCGACGACATGTACGCACCACCAGTACCCGTGATGGACTGAGCACCGATAACTGTTACGTCACCCTGCGACGCCTGATTATTCGAGATTGCAATAGGAGTAACGGACACGTAAATTGTCTTACCGGTTGCCGCATCATCCGTCGAACCAATACTGTCGCCATCCTTATAGGCCAAGATCGTGCCAGATGTAGCGGTATCCTTCTGCGATGTAAGCACTGTAAGCGAGCCGTCGATCATGATGCCGCCATCATCAGCAGTCCAGGTCTTGCCGGAAGCGATGGACATATCCAGCCCACCCGCAACGACAATTGACTTTGCCGTAACAGTCGAGGGGAGTTCGTCGCTGGACGTCTTCATAAACGCGACCCGCTTGCCGGTGCTGTTATCAAATGCGACGGAACCATCGAATGTATGATTGCCGATAAACTTGACGGTACCATTTCCACCGGTCTTCACTGTAATAAGGCCATGTCCCGTCAGGTTCGCAGTATAAAGCATATCGGCGCCAAAGCTGCCATCCGCGATATCCGTCCAACCGCCCTCGCCGATTTCGATTTCCTTGAGTATCACTGGTGGGTATTTTGAATTCCCCGACACCGCAAACATTGTTGAAGTGACGCAGTTCAACGCAACCGCCGAGTTCATGTTGCCATAATTATTAAGCACGATGATTCCATAATCGACCGTAGTATCATATGGACGGGTATAGTTCTTGAGTTCAACCTTGCCCGTCCATGCGGCATTCTTCCACCAAGCATCACCGGTTTGAGAAGGAAGCCTGCCTGTGAACACAACTTTTCCAGACCCGCTCACAGCCTTGGAAGCATGAGAACTGGCCAGAGTACCATTTACATTGAGCGTACCGTTAATGACAAAGCCTCCATCGGCCGTCCAAGTCTTGCCGGAGGGAACGGTCATGGTCACTCCAGACCTGATTTCGAGTTTACCATTTGGATTGGTCGACACCGAATAATCGGGCTGGGAACCACCAACATATACATACTTGGTCGTAAGGTTAAACACACCTGTAAAGTTACTGCCGTCAACAATGTAGATATGCTCTCCGCTACCATCATTTTGCGTCTTCAGTGTGCCGGTGCCCTTAAGGGTGTTAATCTTCACCAAGTTGCCGCCATATCCATTGTTGTACGTAAAGGCTACCGTATCGCCATCGTCCACAAGTTCAAGAGGAACGGTGTGAACATAAGTCGAGCCGCCGTAGGAGCTAGTCTGCAAATAGCCAGTCACGCCGGTAAAGCGAACGGTTGAACCTTCGTTACCGCAAGTGGTGCCATCAAAGCCCGCAACCTCCTGGTTCTTTAGCCAAACCGTGCCGTCCCAGGCGTCATTTTTCCACCAAGCATCACCGGTTGGAGAAGGAAGCTTACCATCAAATACGACCGTTCCAGTACCGCTGACCGCGGTAGCTGCACTACTTGCAAGAGTGCCCGCAACATTAAGCGTACCATTGATGACAAAACCACCATTGGCTGTCCATGTCTTGCCAGAGGCGACAGACATTTCCACTCCCTCCGCAACGACAATTGACTTTGCCGTAACAGCGGGGGGGAGTTCGTCGCTGGACGTCTTCATAAACGCGACCCGCTTGCCAGTGCTGTCACCAAATGCAACGGAACCATCGAAGGTGTGGTCGCCAATGAACTTGACTGTGCCCGAGCCACTGGTCTTTACAGTAATGGTTCCAGTGCCGGACAACTTCGCCGTATAGAGCATGGTTACATTGCTAAATTGCTTTTCAGTGTCCGACCAACCGCCCTCACCGATCTCAATCTCCCTAAGCGTCACAGCGGGGTAGCTGCCACTAACGGCGTACATTGTTGACGTGACGCAGTTCAGCGCAACCGCCGAGGTATTGTTTCCATAATTGTTGAGAACAATGATTCCATGCTCATCGTTTGTTTCCGTATAGTTCTTTATCTCAACCTTGCCCGTCCAGTTGGCATTCTTCCACCAAGCATTGGCAGCAGCATCCGAAGGCGGGAGTTTACCCGTGAAGACAACAGTACCAGAACCGCTGACCGACTTAGCCGAACTGGCCAAAGTGCCGTTTACGTTAAGCGTACCGTTTACGACAAAACCGCCATCAGCCGTCCATGTCTTGCCAGATGCGACAGTCGCTTCTTTTCCAGAATTCAATATTATCTTATCACCAGCTGTTTTATACGCCGGCTTTTCGTCACCTATTGCGAGGCCAACATTGCTTACGCTGACAGAGCCACTGAACTCACTCATGTCATTGACCAAGAAATAAGCAGAGTAATTGGAATACCAATTGTTTGCATCCACAAAAATCGCACTTGCGTCGCAGCTAAGGCTTAGTGAACCGCTACCGGTAATCTTGGGGAACGTGTTTGTGTTACCTGCGGAGAAATCAGTCAGCGTGAGACTCGTCTCAATGTCAATTACAGGGTTTACAACTTCGTTTTTTACCCATCCACTGCCTATGGTCGTTACACGAACCGTAGACCTGGAATTACCATAGTTATTGAAGCTGAAAGTATCGCCTGCAATGCTACCAATAGCTGGCAGCACAACAGTTCCAGTCCACCCTTCGGCCCAACGAGCAGGATCAGCAGACTTGAGCGTACTCGCGAGCGTCAGCGTTCCATTACCGGTGAATGTGCCAGTGAACGTCGCTGAAGATTCATCAAAGGTTACTGACTTTCCTCCAAGGTTGACATTCTCCGAGCAATCAATCTTAAGTACTATGGTATCACCAGAATCTGCCGCAGCCGTTATGGCATCCGCAAGCGACAGATACTTGTCATTGCCAATCTGAGCCACTACTATGACATAGAACTTGCCATTCTCACTGTCCCAGCCAATACTGGCGTCAGCCCACGTAGCGATTGTCTCCGCCGAGGGCGTAGACCCATCCATAATTGTTATGTATGCGTCCTTGTCAGCGTTGCGAGCCATATAAAGCGCCGTCAGAGCATCGTTCAGACTTGTATATCCAATGGTCTCACCATTTGTCGTAAGTGTACAAACTACTTCAACGACCTTGAGACCAGTTGTATCTTTCTCTAGCGCAAAGTGCTCAGCAGCAGTCCCCACCAACAAGAAGTTCCCGCCAGGCGCATTAGCCAGACCTGCGGCACTCCAATCGACCAGATAAGTCTCAACATCTGGTACAGTGTCGTCAGCAATATGCACTTTAATTGTTCCGCTCGCACTGATAGTGCTTACGCCTGTCAGCTGACTGGTCTTCGTAGGCAATACTAGATGCGACCCGGTCTGTAAGGTCAACTTTGTAACAGCAGTCGCATTTGTTGACTGCAACCAGCCACCATTGCCAACCAAAACATTGCCATAGCCCCAACCTCCAGTTGATGTAAACACCACCTTCGCTCCATCAGATACTTTCAGCGTACTTGCCGCCTCAGCGGTATCGGTACTGGATGTATTCTGACCTTTAGTAAGGGTAAGGCTGTGCACCGTACCAGACCCATCACCCACGACCGTAAGATTCATCACCCGATCACCGGTACTGTGGTTTGATTCAAACGAGCCAGAAAATACAGTATCTTTGGTCTGAGTAGTCTTGATAATATACGAGTGGGCATAGCCGTCCCACTGCGACTTGAAATTCCCGCTACCCGACAAATTCTTTACTTCAAAAGGATGTTCGTCGTTATTGTTATAATACCCACCACCCAAATGAGTCTTATCCGCATTGAGGATAAACTCAGGGGCCGAGGCAAACATTGCAGCGGTTCCAGTGAAATTATTCTGTTTGCCTGTCACATTTGAAACTTTGACTATGCCGCTGAACGAGACTCCCTCGACATCGTGGCCATACTCCATTGTAGCAGCGTAAAGTTCAAGCGTGCCAGAACCTCTGAAACAATCCGCATTCCCTTTAGCCCATGCCTTATCCTTCAACACGAAAGTTCCGTTTTCGTTTATGGTTATGGTTGCGGTCGGTACTTCGTCGGCGACCACTTTGCCGGCATCGATAGCCATTGGCGAGCTTGGCGTAATGGCCGTCAAATCAAGCGTACCGGCGCCCTGCTTGGTAAGCGATTTACCGCTAGCGGCAGTAATATTTCCACCGCAAGCAAGAGTCACACCGTCCTCCACAATGATTGTGGCAATGTCCGAACTACTCGTTAGCTCAATTGGGCAGGAGATTGAAGCTAATGCGGACGCATCTCCACCAGCAGAAAACATTTTTATTGTGGAATTTGGTCTCTCTCCATTACCCCCAAGTTTTATTGTTCCAACACCATCTATTTCACCACCAGGGTAGATATTAATAGGCGTATAGTTGCCCAAATTCATACTCTGATCTAATGTCAAGGTTCCTTTTACATTGATGTTACAAGCACCATTATAGAATATAGGATTGTCTGTTGTAATTTCAAGTTCTGCCCCATTTGCTATATTGACATTTGCATAATGACTCGAGCCGCCACAATACATCGTCTGGAATCCAATTACACACTTCCCGCCTATTACATTAAGACTCCCATAATCATTCAATTGATTTGACCCGGAAAGCGTGGTTGTGCCCGCAGTCTCCAATGTGCCATTGCAAATAATCCTGTTTGCGCAGCTGACACCATCTAGCGACAATTTCGCCCCGCTATTGATTGTAATCGTCTGTGAAGGCTGTGCCGAAATGATTTCGCCGTTAGAGAGCTTAAGCGCTTCGCCACCGGAAATCTGCACATTAACCCCAGCAGTCATCGAAAGATAATTTGCAGAGAGATAGTGTGTGCCATCACTCTTGAAGATAACAGTACCAGCGCCATAAATCTGTATTTCGCTAAAGTTCATCGTAGCGTCGATATTGACGGTAACTGTTCCGCTTGCAACATAGAAAGCAGCATTACCGTAGGTCTCATCCCCTCGAACCGTAGGCACAGCACCCGCACCTGGCCAATTTGCAGCCGTATTTATTTCGCCTTCAGTAGCCTCGCCGACCACCTTCCAAATCTGATAATACGGCAAAAGGTTATTGCCGTTCAGACTGTTGGAATCGGTGATCTTTACATAATCGCTGTAATCTGACTGGGTTCCGTGGTAGTATTCAACCGTACCATTGTTCGTACCCTTGAACACGTTACCCTCGTAACGATACTGATCTGTGGTAACGTACAGTCTCAACGTTGCTCCGCTCAATACCTGGAACTCCCCTTCACTCCCTGTAACTGCTGCGACCGCAATTGCGTTAGCCTCTACAGTAATGGCATTGTCCAATGTGTTTGATCCAGTAAAGGTGACCGTTCCAGACTTGACCACAACATTACCAGCACCTGTAAACGAGGCCGCGCATGTGTACGCGTTCCCAGCGCCAGGATCGATTTCGAGCGTAGCCCCCTCTTCAACATTGAACGTTCCGGCATAATTGCCTGCTTTTAACGTTGCCGTAGACCCAGCGACAATCGTTATGCTACCAGAATAGGCTGTAGTCAAATTGTTGAAAACAACCTTGCCTTTTGTTTCGCCCGCCGCGCTGCTGTTTACTTTAATAGCACCACTGCCCGTTACTGAGCCTGAGCCCAAAGTTAATGTATGCCCATACGGATCAAGCGTTGTATAATAACCGCCCACGGCAGAAAAGTTTATGGCCCGCGTCTCGGTCGCATCAGCCGTAATACGAAATGTTCCAGATTTGAAATTCCTCGTAAAGTCCTGACCGTTGGATATTATCTCATTGACCTCAAGGACGCCGCCATCCTTTAGCGTTACAGAAGCAGAGTTGGCCTTATCTGAATATATACCCTTAACTCTGACAGTTCCGCCATTGATACTTAAATCTTGTTGTCCGGCAGAATATACCATCTGAAGCCATGCATTTGTAGCTATCAGCGAACCGGTGCTGTTTACGTTGTATGTGCCCGTTCCTTTGTAGTGTCCGAACAATATGCCTTTGTACTTTGAATAATCCCCGCCGTAGTAAACATTGTACGTATCAGAAACAGATGTTACGTTCACTGTGCCATTTATATTCAATGTAACGCTATCGGTCGTATATTCTCTATTCAAAAACCTCATGTGCGGCACAGTAACAGTATTGCCTTCTGGGATTGTAACAGTTCCATACGATCCGCCAAGGTATTGATTTCCGGTAGCCGATGATGTATAAACGGTCAACTCTCCTCCTAATGCAGGGTCTATGTCCGCCGTAATTTTCGTTCCGTCAGTTCGCGGATAATCAGAGAAAATTGAAGAGACTGTTGCGGCAGACAATACGCTATCAAAACCAAGTAATTTCGCAAACACAAATTTAGCACCACCCGTAAATGTATCACCGCCGTATCCATAATTGCCTACGCCACCAAACACATTCTTAATCTGCCAAGCAGAATCAATTGTTTGCGCAGCTCCTGCGTCACCAGAGCCATGTTGCAATACCCCTGAATCGTCGCCAACATAGAGATCCAATTCCCCAGTAGAGCGTTTAACCGTACAAACTATCAACCGGTACCCGGGCGTTGTTACATTGGCAATGCTGGCCGCAGTCCCCTGCAATACACCGCTCCTGTAGTAACCTGCAGCAATGCTGGAACCCTCACGATAAATGAGCAGTGTAGTGTTTGACGCCCCCTTGCCAAGACACAGCATCACTGCTCGTTTGGATGATGGCATCTGTGAAACATCGCCATATAGGGCAATCGAGAAATCGCTGCTGACGGCTGTTGGCGCTGAACTCCAATACGGTGTCGCTTCTTCGTAAACCCAGTCTGTTATGTTCGGGCCAACCCTCATGGTTGTGCAAGACGGAACTGAAGAAACCCACTTTGCGATGGACAGTGTTGGAGACGAGCACCCATGACTTGTCGCAACATCATCCCAGATGAAATCAGGTGTAGTGCCTTTTATCGCTACCACTTCCGCCTCGACAACATAAACAGGATAATAGCCCCCATCCTTTGCTACCTTGCCATTGCCCATTCCTGTAGTTGAATCTGTACTTGCATACGGGGTAAGCAAGCCATCAGCGGCTGGAGACTGTACATATCTGACACTCGCTTTATCGGTTGAACCACCATATATGCAATTGCCATTAGGGTGCAAAAATACAATACCCGTTCCAACGGCTCCAGTGTTTGAACCTGTCTGTGCTGAATATGTGTTGCCAACGGTAATAAGGCAATCCGATGAAAACGTGTATTTCAGCGCATAATCTTCCTGCGTTGTGGACGAGGCTATCTTGTCTGTGAAATCACCGGTATAGTTGTTACTTACAAACGTAACCCCATTGACAGCAGCAGACTTAACTCCATTCAGATTTATGAAGCCAGGATCGCTCTTGTAATTAGATTGCTCTGCGTGAAATTTGCCATCGTCATTTAAGCTTGCCAATGTGATAGACTTGATTTTAACAACTGATCCTTCTGGCAAACCCTCAGACGCTGGAATTTTGAAATCAAAATGACACTCATTAATTACTTCCGGACTCCCTGCATAAATTGCTGCAGTAGTATTTGTGTTACTCCACTCAACCGTATCGCCTACGCTATAGGCCCATGCGCTGGTTGCGCAGAACATGAAAGCTACGGCCAGCATCGCCGTGCGCATTATCCTCTCAATTGTTCTTGTCATATCTTCGTTCCTTTCGTTTAGTATCTTTTTAAAATAGTGGATGAAATTGATATTTATACTCCTTGCGGATGAGCTTTTTTGTCTGGACTAGGATTATTGACAAATTCACGATATCGATCAAGCACAATCCCATCAATCTTTTCAAAGGGAACGCCCTCCAACATCCTCCTGTCTTCGTCCGATGCAGGATCTAGGCTGATACGGAATGAATCGTGATCTTTTTCGAGATACCTATGGCGCACGATGCCATATTTTGCCGTATACTTGCTCCCGAATGTTTCCAATACCTGTTCTTCGCTGTTGAACTCAAAGTTGTATCGCGCCGCATACAGGTAGAAGCAATATGCCGGGCGAGTCTCCTTCTCGGCAGGGCGCCACAATATTCCAAGAGGTTCAAACGCCACAGGACTGCAATCTTTATAGCGCGGGCAGACTTTTCGGCTGTAAAGGTCGCGCAATGTCAAAATGCTCTTGTCGGTCTCATCGCCAGCTTCACAGAATTGCTGCCCGAAGAAACTGCTGTATGGGGAAGCGGATATTAATACGGAATACGCTTTGTTGAAAACGTGACCATGCCCTTGACGTTTCCAGACAACAGTCCGGCCTTTGGAGTCCATCGGCAAGAAAGCAATCTGAAGCACCGCCGATTCTATTGGCAGATTGATGCGGTCTTGTTTGTTCATAACGCGGCTAGCCGCAAACTTTCCGCCATTCAATAGCGTTTCAAGGCTTAGGTAAGATGGCATACGATCAATTACCATTGCGCGTTTCAGCATATCATCCGTCAAACCAAACGCAATACGCCCGTCAGCAATTACGGTTTTCATATCACGCTGATCAGGCTTATTCTGGAGCCAGAACCAGACTAAAACGACGACGACAACGAAGGCAGTTATAATAGCTGTATTCAGCGCAAAGCCATGATCTGAGATTATTCGAGACATTAATGCACCGACGGCAAGACCAGAAAACCATACCCCCGTCTTTGTAACCCATATCGGGATACTCAGCTTCATGCTCCTCTGAAGATTTTTCATTCGACCTCCTTTGGTAGATGGCAGCCAAAGACGATACGAAGTGGCCGTGAGAGCTGTTCAAGCGATAGCGTACGACAAGAACTGGCGCGCCTGGAGCGCGTCTCGCTTCTTGTCGTTTCTATTCTCATCTGCTCACACCTCAGCCCTTCGGTTCCTTATCGGGCTTGGTGTGGGCCTCTGGCACCTCCCCCGACGCATTGGATGAGGTGTGTAGGAGTACCTTAGCAAGATACATCGGAGAAGGCGAAACTGCACGAGGGCAGTGCCTTTTATCGATGCGTCCTGGGATGTCTGCTTCCTACACTTTCATCCAACGCAATCCCAAACGCGGTCTGGGCGAAACGCTATCGCCTTTCCACGCGGGAAATCTACTCTGTGATTTGCGGTACCCGCTCCGCCTATCAGCAGATGTGGGGGATTGTATCATATTTTGTGCGCGGCACGCAAGAGGGGATTTTTTGCAGAGGTTTTTCAGATGCGCACACGAGGCGGTTGCTTTTTGATATAATAGCGCGCGATGGACAATATGGAAAAGATAGCGGTCTTGATGGGCGGCACCTCAAGCGAACGCGAGGTGTCGCTGGTCAGCGGAAGGAACGTGGCGGAGGCGCTCGCCTCTCTCGGCAAGTACGAAGTGGTGCCGGTCGATTTAAAGGCGGACAGCCTGGACGGATTGCCCGAGGGCGTCTCTCGCGCATACATCGCCCTTCACGGCGGTTGGGGCGAGAACGGCGGCGTACAGGCCGCGCTCGATGCGAAGCGAATCCCCTACACTGGCCCCGGCGCGATGTCATCGCGCGTTGCGATGGACAAGATAAATACGAAGATGGTGCTTGAGATGAAGGGCGTGCCGACGGCTGCGTGGTCGCTCGCTTCGCCAGGCACGGAGTCGTCGCCGCTTCCGCTTCCTGTGGTCGTGAAGCCGCCGTGCGACGGTTCGTCCGTCGGCATATCCAAGGTGTCGCGTCCCGAGGAGTGGGCGCCCGCGCTCGCCGCGGCGCTCGCAGCCCAAGACGGCAAGGGCGAGGTGCTGGTCGAGGAGTTCATACCCGGTCGCGAAATGACCGTCGGCATCATAGACGGCGAGGCACTGCCCGTGCTGGAGATCGTTGCGCGCAACGGCTGGTACGGATACGACGAGAAGTACAATTCGAACGAGACGCGCTACCCCTTCTACGGCGAGGAAGGCGCGCCGCTCATTGCGAACTGTCCGCCGGAAAAGCTGCAGAAGATCGCCGTAGACGCCTACAATGCCCTCGGCTGCAGGGGCGTCACGCGCGTCGACTTCAGGGTGTCTCCGCTCGGCAGGTGCTATGTGCTTGAACTCAACACGTCGCCGGGCTTCACATCCCACTCGCTCGTTCCCAAGGCCGGAATGAAGACGGGGCTTTCGTTTGCCGGGGTCTGCGACAGGATACTTCAGAGCGCGAGGTTCGGCTGAGATGAAGAAGAACAGGATAGAGCGGCGTAACGGCGCAAAGACCGTGATGGTCGTCGTGGCGCTAGCGGTCGTCGCGGCGCTCGCAATAGGCATTTCGACGGCATACTCAACCTTGCGCGACCTTTGGCTTGAGCAGTGCGTCATCACGAACGTCGCCGAGCAGGTGCAGGTCACGTCGGGCAAGCTCGTCATGGCGGACACAATAATGGAGAAGCTCGGGCTCAAGAACGGCGCGAACCTGGCGACGATAGACTTCACCAAGAAGAGGCGCGAAGTGATTGAGTCGTATCCGGCAATACGCGACATCACGGTCGAGCGGAGGCTGCCCAACAGGGTGTCCATAACCGTGTTCGAGCGCGAGCCGGTCGTGAGGCTCAACATAAGCGGCAACAGAAAGGAGACCGGCAAGGTGGCCGACTCGGAAGGCGTGGTGTTCCAGTGCAGGCGCGGAACAGGCATGCTGCCCGTCATACGCGAGGCGCAGGCTCCGGGCACCGCACTCGGCAAGCGCCTGACCGGCAGGGCGCTCGCCGCACTCAGGCTTGTCGAGATGTGCCGCTCGCCGGAGCTTCAGGAGCTCGGGCTGCTGGAGGTGGACATCTCGAAGACGGATTTCCTCTGCGCGACGCTGGGCGACTACTCGACCGCGAAGATCGCGTGGGACGGGATGAACTCGCCGGACAACACGCCAAGGGGCGTTCTGGTCAAGACGCTCACGAACCTGCGCGACGCCATAAGGAGCAACGTAGGGTCCGGAGTGAAGACGTGGAACGCGACTTCGCCCGACTTCATATACGCCGACACAAAGGAGAAAATCCAATGAGCGATATATACGCCGCTCTGGAGATTGGCACGACGCGCACCATGCTCGCGATAGGCGAGGCGTCGTCCAACGGCAGGCTGAAGCTGACGTGCCACGCGGAGATTCCGTCGACAGGCGTCCGCAAAAGCCAGATACTGGACATCAACCAGGCGACGCAGTCCATAAAGGGCGTGCTGCACGCGATAGAGAAGAAGCAGTCCGACGCAGGCAGCGACATAACCATAGGCAATGCGTTCCTTGTGGTCTCGGGCCAGCACATCAAGGCTGACCGCTTCACAGGCTCCGTCCAGGTGGACGGCAACGTGACCGACAGCGACATCGCCGAGGTCGCGGAGAGCGCGAGGATGATGGCGCTCGCCAAGGATCGCGAGCTTCTCGACATTGTCGAGCAGGACTACTGCCTCGACAGTCTCGCCGGGATAACCTCGCCAAAGGGAATGTCGGGCCGCATACTCAAGCTCAACACCCTGCACATTAACGCGGACCGCAACAGAATCGAGGACGCCAGGACAGCGGCGAACGGCGCAAGACTGGAGATACGCGAGCCGCTCTTCGCGGCGACATGCGCGGCGGAGGCAGTGCTCGAGGAGCATGAGCGCAGGAACGGCGCGCTTGTGCTGGATCTGGGCGGCGGCTCGACCGGCTACGCCTTCTACTCCGATGGATACCTTGAGACGGCAGGCGTCGTCGGAATCGGCGGCGACCATGTGACGAACGACATCGCACATGCGTTCCAGACTACCCAGGCCCAGGCCGAGGCCCTCAAGACCGGCGAGGCGTCGGCGATGCTCTCGAAGGCGACAGGCGAAGCTTCGCGCGTCAAGATTCCGGGCTCTTCGCCGCTGATGGATTCCCGCACGATCTCACGCAGGGCGCTGGACACCGTGGTCAACGCAAGGCTGCGCGAACTTTTCGCAGTCATCCGCGAAACGCTGGAGGACCAGGACCTGCTTCACCGCATCCATTCCAGCATAGTGCTGACCGGCGGCGGCGCGGCCATGCGCGATGTGGACGCTCTCGCCCAGAAGGAGCTTGGCGCCGCCGTCAGGATCGGCAGGCCGATAGGTGTGGACGGACTCGAGGACGAGGCGAACCCCGCCGCGTTCGCGTCCATCGCCGGTGCGCTGGCATATGCGCACCACACGTATGCGGAAAAGCCGCTGTTCGGACTCAACAAGCTGTTCGGAGGGCTCTTCAAATGAACGACTCTTCATCCTCCATGCTTCTGATCGGAATCGGGACGGCGGGTTGCGCGATGGTGCGCGGCGTCGCCCGGTCGTTCGGCGAGGGTCTTCGCTACGTACTGGCCGACACGGACGCGCGCTCTGGCGAGACCGGCGGGCCGTTCGCCCTGATAGGCGGCGACAGGCTTTCGGGACACGGCTCTGGCGGCGATGTGGTCGCGGCGAGGCTCGCGGCCGAGGATTCGCTCGGCTCTCTCGACGGGCTGCTCGAAGGCGTCAGGCTCGCCGTGGTCGTGACTGCGCTTGGCGGCGGAACAGGCGGTGGTGCAACGTTCGAGGCTCTGAAGCGCCTTGCGGAACGCGGCATACCGAGCTGCGTATTCGCGACGACCCCCTTCTCCTTCGAGGGCGAAGACCGCCAGCGCAACGCCCGCGGAATGATGCCCATGATAACCGAGACCGCCAACGCGACGTTCTTCCTGCCGCTGGACAAGCTGGCGGGCGAAGGCGACCAGACGGTGGACGAGGCCATGAGCCGCGCCATCGACACCATGGCGTCCGGCATAACCCTGTTCTGGAGGCTCGTGGAGAAGCCCGGCTACATACGGCTGGACGCGGAGCGGCTCAGACATCTCGTCGCAGGCTCGGGGCGAGGCAGATTCGCATCCGTCGTGGTCGAGGGAGACGATCGCGCCGAAAAGGCAGTGGACGCCCTTCGTCGCTCGCAACTGCTTCTGGCGGCGTCGGGGCCGGTGCGCTCCATGCTGTGCGGAATCCTGGCCGGCGAAGACCTCAGGCTCTCGGAGCTAGGGCGAATCGCGGACGGCGTGAAAGAGGCATTCGGGCCCAACGCGACGTTCTCTCTGGCCACCGTCAACGACAACGAAACATTCGCCGGACGCATAGCGGTCGTACTGATGCTGTTCGAGTCCGGCGGGCGCGAAGAGGAGGAGGATCCCTCCCGCCAGAACGAAAACGCGCGCCGCCGCCGAAAGCAGAGGGCAATACTAGGCACCGGGCCGACCGGCAGGGGCAGGTTCAACAACGCCGAGCCGACGATATGGAACGGTGAAGACCTCGATGTGCCGACTTTCATACGAAAGAACATAAGCCTTGACTTCTGAGCGCGACGGACACGTTAGGGTGCTGCCCCTGCATGTGGCGAACAAGATCGCCGCAGGCGAGGTGGTGGAGCGTCCTGCTTCCGTCGTGAAGGAGCTAGTCGAGAATGCGCTGGACGCCGGCGCGAAGAAGATTGCCGTATCTATCGTGCAGGGCGGGCGCAAGCTCGTCGCCGTGCAGGACGACGGCTGCGGAATGTGCCGCGAGGACGCGGTGCTTTCGCTGGAGCGGCAGGCGACTTCGAAGATACGCGACGTCGGCGACATAGAGTCCATCGACACGCTCGGCTTCAGAGGCGAGGCGATACCGTCCATCGCCTCGGTATCGCGTTTCACGCTGACGACGCGCCGCCGCGAAAGCGACGAGGGCACGCGGCTGCAGGTAAATGCGGGGACCCTGGCGGAGGTCGCGCCTGCGGGATGTCCGCCCGGAACGCTCGTAGAGGTAAGGGACCTCTTCTGCAACGTTCCTGCGCGAAGGAAGTTCCTGAGGGCCTACACGACCGAGGAGGCGCATGTGCGACAGGTGTTCACCGTGCATGCGCTGGCGCATCCGTCCGTAGCCTTCTCTCTTACGGTAGACGGGCGCGAGCAGTACAGGCTGGCTCCGGCGGTCGATGCGGGCGAGAGGGTTCGGGAGCTCTTCGGCGCAGAAATCGCAGAAAGCATGATCCCGCTGTCGTTCGGAGGACCGGTGAAGATCGGCGGTTGCATCGAACGGCCAAACCTGTCCACACCGACAAGGCGCGAACAGTATGTCTTCGTGAACGGGCGCCCCGCGACCTCGCCGTCAATAGCGTATGCGATACGCGAGGCGTATCCGAGACGGCAGGGCGACGCGCGGCCGGCCGTCGTGCTGTTCATAGACCTCGATCCAGGGCAGGTGGACGTCAATGTGCATCCGACAAAGCGCGAGGTGAGGTTCAGGGACAACAGCGCCGTAAAGCAGGCAGTGATGTCCGCCATAGAAGGTGCGCTTGCCGGAATCGGCAGGGTCGCCGCGGCCTCTCCTGCGCCGACAGCGCCAGTACAAGGGACAGCGCCAGTGCCAGTGCCTGCACTAAAGCCAGAGATGGCGCCAGTGACCGAGTACAAGACAGAGCCCAAGCCCGAGCCGCCAAAGCCGGTTCCGGTACCGGTCCCCGTATCGGTCAATCTGCCGCTCGTTGCGGCGGACAACGACACAAAGGCCCGACCCTGGGCGTGGTTCCGCTATCTTGCGACTACGGCTTCAGGCTATCTGCTCGTCGAGACCGATGCCGGAGTCGTGACGATAAACCCGCATGCGGCGCGCGAACGCATAGCCTTCGAGCAGCTCCAGACGAGCGGCGTTTCGCAGGAGCTTCTGATACCGGAGACCGTTCAACTGCCTCCGCACGATTTCGCAAGGCTCAAGGCTTCGCTGAAAACCATAGAGGCCGTGGGCTTCAAGCTGGAGGAGTTCGGCCACGACACCTTCAAGGTTGATGCCGTGCCGCAGCTCATAGACGGGCTGCCCGCCTCGTCGGTTCTGGCGACCATAGCCCGCGATCTGGCGGACGGTGCGGGACGACGCGCAGGCGAACGCTGGCGCGAGGAGCTTGTGGCTAGATCAGTAGCCAAATCGTTCGCCGGAATCTCGCTGGCGCTTACCGAGGAAGGCGCAACGAGGCTTGTGGAGGAGCTGTCCGCATGCAGGATGCCTTATGTGTGCCCGCGCGGTAAGCCTACTATGATATTCACATCGACGCGCGAACTGAACAGAAAGTTCGCCAAGGACTGAGGGAAAACTGCTTTGGGATGGTGGAGATAAGGGGAGTCGAACCCCTGACCTTCTCAATGCCATTGAGACGCTCTACCAACTGAGCTATATCCCCAAAGGATGAAAACGGCATATATTATCTCATATTCGCCGCCAACTGTCAACCGCGAGTTTTAGACTTTACGCCCAAGCAGAGCGGATGCCATATCTCGCAGTCCTGAGATGTCTCCAGGCAGTCCAGCAAGCGCCGATATCGCCTCTTCTGTGCATTGCGCCGCAAGCTGCTCCGTCTTCTCGCGTCCGTAGAGCGAGTCGCCGTCCAGCAGATCGTCCTCGTACTGGAACGCAAGCCCGAGATTCAGGGCAAAACTGCGAAGACGCTCGACATCCCCTTCGCCGCCGCCTGCGGCAAGTCCGCCCATAACGGCCGCCGCCACGAAGAGGTCCGCCGTCTTGTGCTCGTATATGTAGTCGACATCATTTGTTGCGTCGATGTCTTCCACCTGCCCACGGACAACTCCGACACCGGCCGAACCAAGCTCAGCGACTATCGCCGCCGCGTTGCGCGGAACCTTCGCAAGCACGAGGAACGCCAGCGCCTGAAGTGCGTCGCCGGTCAGAATCGCATTCGCCTCGCCGAACTTCTTCCAGACAGTCGGCTGCCCGCGGCGCTCGACGTCATTGTCCATCGCAGGCAGGTCGTCATGCACCAGTGTATAGTTGTGAAGCAGCTCTATCGCCGCCGCCGGGTATCTGGCATCCTCCGCCTTGCCGCCTACCGCGAGCGCGGAAGCCAGGCATATCAATGGACGAACCCTCTTGCCGCCGGATCCAACGGCATAGCGCATGGCGTCGCTCAATCCGGCAGGACGCTCCCCGGCCTTCGGCAGCACCTCGTCAAGGGTGTGCTCGACCAGAGCCTTCATCTCATCGATATTCACAGGCACCCTCCAATCCTTACGCGGCGCCCCTCGACGCGATAGTCGCCGGACGCAACGATCCTGAGCGCCTCGGGAAACGCCATATGCTCCTGAACCTGTATGCGGGCATGAAGCGTCTCGGGGGTGTCATCCTCAAGCACGGGAACCGCCTTCTGCACGATTATCGGACCGGAATCAGTACCGGCATCCACGAAATGGACCGTCACCCCCGCAACCTTGCATCCGTAGTCCAAGGCCTGAGTCCAGCTGTGGACGCCAGGGAAAGCCGGCAACAGTGCGGGATGTATGTTCAGGACACGATTCGGGAACGCCGCAAGCAGCTTGGGCTTTACGATGCGCATGAAGCCCGCCAGCACGACGGTATCAACTCCGGCGGACTTGAGCATGTCTATGCATCGATCTTCGGCTGGCCCCTCGAGCTTGGTCTTCCACGGCGCACAGTCAAGGTACTCGCACGGAATGCCGTGCCGCCTGGCGCGATCCAGAATCTTCGCGTCGGCGACGTCTGCCAGCACGAGCCTTATGTCGGCGTCCAGCGACCCGGACTCTATCGCGTCCACAATGGACTGCATGTTCGACCCTGCACCGGATCCCAGAACTCCCAGATGTAGTTTGCTCATGACTTCTCCCTTATATCCAAATTCAGCCTTCGCACCACAAAGCGCGAATGTGCTTAAGCCCAGCCTCGAGATTATCCCGCGCCACAGAGGCGGACGGCTCCACAACGACATGCGCAACCTTTTCGGCGAGCGGCTTCAGCGAGGCGAAATCCACATTGCCCTCGCCCGGCGGCAGATGGTCGTCGAAATAGTCCTTGACGTCGTTGAGGTGCATTCCGGCGAAAGCGTCTTCAGTAGAGAACAGGGCGTTGTCCTCGGCGACCCAGCCGTGCATCTTCCTTACGCGGTCGTGTCCCGTATCGAACCAAGCCTTGACGGGCGCACCCTTGAACTTCTCCAGCAGCCGCACCATCTCGTCCTCGTCCGGGAACCCCTCGTAGTACGGCAGGTTCTCCAGTGCGAGCGTCACGCCATTCTCCTCCAGAACCGGCACCAGAAGCGAAAGCTCCTTCATGAAGCGGTCAAGCAGCTTCGCGCCCCTCGCCTCTCGCAGGGATTTCGCGCGCACAAGCATCCGCCTGTAAAGGGCGGCGTTCACGTCGTTGCCGCACTTGGCGAGAGTCGTGCGCAGCACCTCGGAATCGTTCACCCTGAAGAGCCCGGAGAATGCGACCCTTCCAGCATGGAGGACGACCGCGCTTGCGCCCATTTCGGCGGCAAAACGGATGTTGTTGGCGACATGCGCCCTGGCAAGCGCCCGCGCGCCCGCGTCGAAGCTGGCGAGCGTGAAGAGCTCGGGATGGCCCTGAGGAGCGGATATAGGAACGGGGCAGAACGCATGCACGCTGCCGACCGGCATCTCGTCCAGCCTGGCCTTGAATCCGGCGACCAGCTCCTGGCTCGTTCTGAAGCCCAGCTCAAGCGCATCGAATCCAAGCGCAAGGGCCTCGTCCACGATTGCCTCGCCGGACTCCAACCGCCGGTTGCACCAGTTTGTGGAAAGCGCCAGCTTCACGGCCACACCAACCTGTCCGCCATATTGCAAAGCACCGCCTCGTCGTTCATGGAACGCTCGCTCTGGCGGTATGCGTCCTCGACTGCCTCGACATTGCGGAAAGCCATGTAGAGCGGCAGCCTACCACGGATCATCCAATCGCGCACAAAGGCCATTACTGTCCTGTAGAACGCCTTTCTTGCTAGCGCTATGCCGGCATCCTCTGACTCGTCCTTTATCTCGCCCAATATCTCGGCAAGACGCTTGCCGAGCCGGGCCTTCTCGAACACGCCCTCGCCCGCATGCGCTGACATCACTTCGGCCACCGCATCGCAGGCCTCGCCCTCCAGCAGTCCTGGCGGCATTGGCAGGTCTATCCGCTGAGTGCGCGAGACTATCGTCGGCAACATCGCATCCGGCTGATCGGTCAGCAGAAGGTAGAGCGTCTTCGGCGGCGGTTCCTCAAGAGATTTCAGAAAGGAGTTCGCCGCCGACAACTCCATCCTGTCCGCACCCACAATGACTCCGACCTTCCATCCGCCGGAAAACGCAGTAGTGGACATCGGCTCGATGAGACGCTCGCGCATCGAAGCCGTGTGAATCGTTCGGCTTTTGCCCTCCGGCTCGAGATAGACCACGTCCGGATGGCAGCGCCGCTCGATCTGCTCCCTCTCGTCCGGGAAAAGCTTGAGCAACAGGCGACCGGCGAGTTCTTCGCAGCCGCCGCCAAGCTCTCCGCAGACGAGATAGCCATGTGCGGCGTGTCCGCCGTCAATGGCTCTGGAGATCAGATCGTATGCCTCAGGCAGGTTCAAATTCGCTCTTGCCTACCCCGCACGTCGGGCAGGTCCAGTCGTCCGGAAGATCCGCGAACTCGACGCCGTTGTTCTCCGCCGGATCGTAGACCCAGCCGCATATCTTGCAAACATATTTCATCTCATGGTCCCTTTCTGTTTGTGCCTTTCGGCATTGTCGCTATTATACCATATATCGGAGGCAGGCGGAAGCGTCGTCGCGGACAATACGCTTCACGTCGCGGGCGAAGTCCTTGTCGCGCGTCCTGACCTCTATGCGGGAGATGTCACCTCTGAACCGCGCCATCCTGAGGAAGTCGCAAATGAACCTGTCGGCGCGGTGTGGTCCGCTGCCTCCCGTGTACGAGATGCGCAACCTGCCTTCTGTGCGGGAATTCTCCCTTGGGCCGTCGAACACGACCCACACCATATCGGCAGGATTCTCCTCAAGATGCCGCCGGGCCTTGTCCAGCAGTCCTTCTGGCGTTCCGGACTCCCTGTTCGCGCCGAGTATGAGGTTCCATCCGTCCCATATCACGAGCCGACCGCCTTCGCCGAGGCTGCGCAGGTCTTCAGCCGCGAGCAGCCCGAGCGCCATATGGTGCGCAAGTTCGTCATTGGCGGCGCGCAGCGCGGCGTTGTCGGCCTTGAGACGCGCGATCTCAGCCTTTAGCTCGCGGACATGCGCGACACGCGCATCCATCATCACCTGTTGCGCGTTCATTCCGCCGCACGTCAGCAGAGGGGCGTCACACCCTTCTTCAGTATGATGTTGCCGTACTTGCGCGTCTCACCGGTTATTACGACGGCAAACGCCTTCTTGGCACGCTCATAGAATGCATAGCGCTCCTCGAGGGCTATCTCGCCATCGTAGCCGAGCGCCTTGCGGTACGCAGCCTCTACCGCAGGATCGAGCTCGTCGCCCAGCACCGGCTCCATCATCACAACAGGCGTCGCGTAGGCGTCCAGCTCGAAAAGCGGAATCACCGCAGCGAGCAGGCTGTCGGCGGCAAGGCCATCGGCACGGATGACGCGCCCGTTGAAAGTGTGCGCAGGAAAATGCGCGTCGGATATGACGATCTCGTCGCCGTGCCCCATCTCCGCCAGAGTCTTGAGCAACTCCGGCGAGACTAGCGGGGATATTCCCTTCAGCATAGCCCTACTCCTCTACGAATTCGGATCCGGGATGCTTGCAGAGAGGGCAGAGATAGTCGGCCGGAGGCTGACCCTCGCCTTCATAGACGTAGCCGCAGATCGGACATATCCAGCGCTTCGCGCCGCCTGCGCCGGCCGGCGCGGCCTGGGGCTTCGGCTTGACGTCCGAGAGGTAGTAGTCGTAGGTCATCGTAGGCTGGTCGGACAGTATCTGCGCCTCGGTGACCTTGCAGATGAACATGCCATGCGTATCAAGATCGACATAGCTCTCAACCTCGAGAGAGAAGAAGCTGTTGGAGTAGAGGGACAGCACCGCGAGCCCGTTCTCAGAACGCGTGAACCCGGCACTGGAGAACTTCGCCGAATCGCGCCCGCTCCTGAAGCCGAAGTCCTCGAACACGGAGAAAGGCGCATTTGCGCCAAGCGTGCAGACGTTCATTCTGCCGGTCTTGCGGATAACATCGTGGGTGTAGTTCGCCTTGTTGATGGTCACCGACAGGCGCGGCGGTTCACCCGTGACCTGCACTACCGTATTGCAGATCATTCCGTTGTCGCGCGTTCCGTCGTTCGTTGTGACGACGTAAAGGCCATAGCCGATCTTGAACAATGATTTGGCATCCACTTCTGCCATATGCGTCAGCTCCTTTCAGGTTGTGGTTTCAGTATATCCAAAATGCCCGCCTCTAGTCAAGGGCGCGTTTTTCGCGGCGATCTGGCGAGCCCTAGACACCTCGAAGATGGACGAGAACAGTCGGCACACGTCGGACTCGAATCCGTCGCCGGCAATATCCGACACGCGCGAAAGTATCTCGCGCTCGCGGGAGGGCACGTTCACAGGTACGCCCGTGCCGCGCTTTGCAACGGCAATCTCGTCCACGACCTCCAGCCTGCGCCGGAATAGACCGGCCAACCGGTCGTCGATGCCGTCCAGTTCGCGGCGAAGATCCTGCAAGTCCTTAATCACAGAACCTCACGGACCTTGCGGATGCGGGACATGGTCTTTGCAAAGGCCTCGGGCGTCTGGCTCTGCACGCCATCGCACTTCGCATGCGGCGGATCGTTGTGGACCTCGATGATGAGGCCGTCCGCGCCTATGGCTGTCGCGGCGACGGCGACGGGATCCACCAGATACGCATAGCCAGTCGCATGGGACGGGTCAACCACTACCGGCAGGTGCGAGAGCCTGTGCAACATCGGCACGACGCCGAGATCAAGCGTATTGCGCAACGCAGTCTCGAAGGTGCGTATTCCGCGCTCGCAGAGAATCACGTTGGGGTTGCCGGACGCCATGATGTACTCGGCGCTCATCAGCAGCTCCTGGAGCGTCGCAGACATTCCGCGCTTCAGAAGAACAGGCTTTCTGGTGTAGGAACCGACCTCCTTGAGCAGATTGAAGTTCTGCATATTCCTGGCGCCGATCTGAATGACATCCACATCATTGAAGAGATCGATGTCCTTGAAGTCCATGAGCTCCGTCACTATGGGCAGCCCGGTCTCCTTCTTGGCGACGGCCAGCATGCGCAATCCCTCGGCCCCGAGGCCTTGGAACGCATATGGAGAGGTGCGGGGCTTGAACGCGCCACCGCGAAGCATCGAAGCTCCGGCGGCCTTGACCGCATGGGCGATGCCGACAACCTGCTCTTCGCTCTCGACGCTGCATGGGCCGGCTATCACGCTGAAGTTGCCCGCACCGATCTTTACGCCGGAGCAGTCTATCGCGGTGTCTTCAGGATGGAACTTGCGGTTGGCGGCCTTGTAGGGCTCCTGGATGCGCTGGACAGACTCGACGACATCGAGCGCCTCTATGAGCGAAGGATCGAGGTGCGCGACGTCGCCAACGCATCCGATCAATGTCTGCAGCGAGCCCTTCGATACATGCGGCTCAATGTTGCGGGACTTCAGCAATGCCTTCAGGTTCTCGACCTGGGATTCCTCTGCACCCTTCTTGATTATGATTATCATTACAGTTCTGCCTTTTTGTGTTTTGCCTTGCTTCCGCGCCTCAATACGCGCTACATGATACGAAGTAGATTATACCAAATTTCCGTTCTGCGGCATAACAGCGCTAGTCGCCTTCTCCGTCAGGTGGACAGAAAACCTTTTTGCGGAAACCTTTCTTCTCCGAATGAATCCGCTTGTCCTCAAGCATCTTCTGTCGCTGGCGCCTGCTGCGTCTCCGCTTCTGCCTGCGCACCTTCTCCTGCGCCTGTCGCGCAGCCGACTTGCGTATGTGCTCGCGCTCAAGTATCATCTCAGCCAGCATGCGGCGGGCAAGCCAGCGGTTCGTCTCGCGGCTACGCGTTTCTCCGCACTTTACCATCAATCCGCTCGGCTCGTGCGCGATCCGCACAACGCATGACGTCTTGTTTGTCTTCTGTCCACCGGGCCCGCAACCGAGGATAAAGCTCTCCTCAAGGTCGTCTTCATAGACCGACGCCTCGTCCATAAGCGCCTTTATGCGCTCAATGGTAGCGGGCGAGATCACCGGCCGGCCGCCTGCTTGTGCTGGCGGCGTTCGCGATGGCACACAACCAGACGCTTCACGAAAAAGTACGTCAGCGGAGTCAGGACGATCGCAAAGAGAAATCCGCCGAGAAAGAACGAGACTATCGCCTCCACGCCAAGACGGCGAACCGCCGCCCAGGTCCACTCGATGTCCATTAGCCTTGCGAAGGTCAGGGAGCCGCCGAACAGGATCTTGTTGACTATGAATGTCTGGGCGGGATAGATGAAGAATATGGTGACCGGGTTCGTTATGAACGTCGCAAGCGTCGCGCCGAGCTTCGACACACGCATCATCATAGCGAGCGGAATCGAGATTATCAGCTGGAGTCCGAACGGAACCGAGCAGCCGATGAACATTCCCAGCGCCCATCCCGCGGCTATATCCTCCGGCGGCAGCGGCTCGTGCACAATCTTCCTTTTAAGAAAGCGGAAATATACGGAAGGCAGTCTCATGATATCTCGTGAACGAAGATTCCGCTCCTCAGCTTCGGCTCAAACCATGTCGACTTGGGCGGCATTATCGCACCGGCGTCTGCTATTGCCATCATCTCCTCCACAGTTACCGGCTCCATCGCAAACGCGACGGCGTTCTCGCCAGAGTCCACTTTGGCGGCGAGCTCCGCATCGCCGCGAATGCCGCCCATGAACGATATTCTGACATCGGTACGAGGATCGCCGATTCCGAGGATCGGCGCGAGCAGATTCTCCTGAAGATACGACACGTCGAGCGCGGCAACGACATCCGCACTCTCGGGAATGCTCCATGAGAGAGTCGTCCACCCGCCACGGAAATACATGCGACAATGACGGCAACCAGGGTGCTCCCCGAAGGTGAAGCGTTCCGCAACCTTGGCAAGAAACTCTTCTGGCGAGAGGCCGCCTAGGTCCGAGACCAGCCTGTTGTACGGAAGTATCCTGAGCTGTGTCGCAGGGAAAATCACGGCCATGAACCAACGGGACTCTCCTTCGAAGCCATGCTCCTTTGCATAGCGCGTGGCGGCTGCGCTGCGGTGGTGTCCATCGGCAATGTATGCGACAGGTATGCGCGCGAAAAGCTCCTGAAGCTCGTCGGCCATGCAGCTGGAGCCAGAGGCAATCTCCCAGACGGTGTGTCCGATACCGTCTGGCGCGACAAAATCGTAGAGCGGTTCCTGGCGGCATGCGTCCGCGACAATCAGGTCTATCGCCGGATCGTCACGGTACGTCAGAAACGCCGGTCCGGTGTGCGCTGAAAGCACCTCAATGTGGCGGGTGCGATCGTCCTCCTTGTCGCGACGCGTCTTCTCGTGCTGCTTGAGCACGCCCGACAGGTAGTCTTTTGTGTCGAACGTCGCGACGATGCCTGTCTGGGAATGCGACCCCATCGTCTGGCGGTAGGCATAGAACTTCGGCTCGGGATCCCTTATGAGGGTTCCGTCCGCTATGAGCGCATCAAGTGCGTGATGGGCCTGGGCATAGGCTTCTGGAGACGCGCTGTCCGTTCCCGGCGCAAGATCGATCTCTGGTCGCGACACATGAAGGAAACTCTTAGGGTTGCCCGCCGCAAGGCGACGAGCCTCGTCGACATCGACTACATCATAAGGAACGGACGCGACACAAGCCGCGTCCTCCCTGTTTGGCCTAACGGCCGCAAACGGTCGTATGGTCATCGATGGAATCAGAAACCGATGTTCATGAGCGGCATGACCGGAACCTCGGCATCGCGGATGACATTGATCGCGCCGACCTGGAAGCCATGGAAGGTCTCCGCACGGTTGATCAAGCCGATCTGGAAGCCGTCGCCATCGCCGGCAATGTTGATGAGGCCGCACTGGAGCCCGCGGAAGCTGTAGGCCTCGTTTATGAGACCGACCTGCACCGCAAATAGATCAGCCCTGTTGACCGTATTGTAGCAGCCGACCTGAAGACCGCCAAGCGTGTCCTTTACATCGTTGCGCAACAGGTTCAGCTGGAAGCCCTCAAAGTCCTTGCAACGGCCCCAAAGACCGATGTCGACACCGGTCACGGTCTCCTGACGGGTGGAGAACGGAAGCGTGATACGCAGACCTACCACATCGGGATAGGCGGGCCATTCGCAGACAGCGATCACAGCCGGCCATATGGTGGACTGCGGAAGCTCAGTCTTTTCCGCGGGTTTCTCATCCGCATACGAGTGCGCCGCGAAAGCGGCTACCAGAGCGAGGGCTAGAAGTTTCTTCATGATAGACTCCTGTGTTTGGTTGTAAGTATACGGAATTTTCCGAAAATTTGCAAGTGTCAATTGACGGTGATCTTTCGGATCAGCACAGGAACCTCCGGAACGTTCTGGTGCTGACCGAAAAAGCCCGTCTTTACCTTGGCAATCGCATCAACGACGGTCATGCCGTCTATCACCTCTCCGAACACAGCGTAGCCGTATCCCTGGGGCGTAGGCGCGGAGAAGTCCAGAAAGTCGTTGTCCACCAGGTTTATGAAGAACTGGCTGGTCGCCGAGTCGACAACCATGGTGCGGGCCATCGCAATGGTGCCGCGCCTGTTCTTGAGCCCGTTGACGGCTTCATTCCGTATGGGCTCGCGGGTCGGCTTCTGGTTCATGTCCTTGGTGAAGCCTCCGCCCTGGATCATGAATCCGTCGATGACCCTGTGGAAGATCGTACCGTCGTAGTGGCCGTCACGCGCATACTGCGCAAAGTTCGCGACCGTCGCAGGAGCCTTCTCCTCGTCGAGCTTCAGAGTTATCGTGCCGAGAGTGGTTTCTATCGTAGCCTTCATGTCGGCTCATCCTTTCTGTTTGTGTTTCATACTGCGCGACGGCATACGATCGAACCGGTCGCATCCTCGAACGCCTTGCAGACGCGCAGCAGACGAGACTCCTCGAAGCCGCCGCATATGAACTGCACGCCGACCGGCAGGCCGGAGGCGGTCGCGCCGGAAGGTACAGACGCGGCGCACACACCTGCGAGCGCGGAAGGTATCGTAAAAAGGTCGTTCAGATACATCGTAAGCGGATCCTGCAACTCGCCGAGCCTGAACGCAGGCGTAGGGGCGCAAGGCGTCAGCAGGGCATCCACCTTCGCGAACGCCTCGTCGAAGTCGCGCTTGACAAGGGTTCGCACCTTCTGGGCGCGTCCGTAGTAGGCGTCGTAGTAGCCGCTCGAGAGAACGTAGGTTCCCATTATTATGCGGCGTTTAACCTCGGGACCGAAGCCCTCGGCGCGGGACTTCATGTAGAGGGAGAGCACGTCGGTCGCCTTGTCCGAACGGTGCCCGTAGCGCACGCCATCGAAACGGGCCAGATTCGCGCTGGCCTCGGCCGGGGCGATTATGTAATAGACGGCCATCGCGTATTCGGTGTGGGGCAGCGAGACTTCGACAATCTCCGCACCCGCGTCCGCGCAGCGCCGGACGGCATCTTCGGTTATGCGCTTGACCTCCGGATCGAGACCTGCAACGTTGAAATACTCCCTGGGCAGGCCGAGGCGAACGCCCTTGAGCGACGCACTTTCCAGCCCGGCGACATAGTCTGGCACAGGATCAGGCGGAGTAGTTCCGTCCATCTCGTCATGTCCTGCCAGGGCCTTGAGCAGTATCGCCGCATCCTCGACCGACTTGGTCATCGGGCCGACCTGGTCAAGTGAGCTGGCGAAGGCCGTCACTCCAAAGCGGCTCACGCGCCCATAGCTGGGCTTCACTCCGACGCAATTGCAGAAGCTCGCAGGCTGGCGTATCGAACCGCCAGTATCCGTTCCTAAAGCCGCTATGCAAAGGTCTCCGCCGACCGCCGCCGCACTGCCGCCGGAAGAGCCGCCCGGCACCCGATCCAGATCGTATGGGTTTCGCGTCACGCCAAGCGCGGAGTTCTCGGTCGAGGAGCCCATCGCAAACTCGTCCATGTTGACGCGCCCGGCCGGGAGGAAACCGTTCGCCTTGAGGTTCTTGACGACAGTCGCGTCATAGGGCGATATGTAGCCCTTCAATATCTTCGAACCGCAGGTGCACGGCTGGCCGGAAACGTTTATCAGATCCTTGATCGCAATCGGCACGGACGTGGGATTCGCCGCCGCAAGGGCGAGAGCACCCTCTTCGTCGAAGGTGAGGTAGGCGCCCACCTTGCCGTTCACCGCATGTACGCGTTCGATGACGGAACGGACTATGTCGGTCGAGGTGAACTCGCCCTTCGCGAGTCCGGCCTGCGCGGCCTTTATGCCTAGTTCAAAAAGTTCCATGGCTCAGCTCTCGGCTCCTTCTACGATCTTCGGCAGCAGAAATTCATCTCCGACCCTGGCCGGTGCGTTCGCGAGCGCGGCCTCGCGGTCGAGCGAGGGCCTTACGACGTCTTCGCGGAATGCGTTGACCAGCGGCCGTCCGTGCATCATCGGCTCTACGCCGGATACGTCCACTTCGGATATCTTCTCCACATACTTCACTATGTTCTCGAGCTGAGGCTGAAACACAGCCTTCTCCTCTTCGGTCAGCTCGAGCCTGGCAAGGTTCGAGACGTATGCCACATCTATCTTGGTTTCAGCCATATCACCTGCTCCAGGTTGGATCGATCCAGTTGCCGTTGGCGTGGAACACCTGGCGCGGCTTGTCACCGCCCTCGGCCGTATCCACCAGGAAAAGCGTCTTGTCGCGCGAAGCGACCACATGACGCATATCACGCGACCAGCTGGGGTGCTCCCAGTTGCCAGGCTCCGTCACGAGCCTTACGGAAGACTCCCCTTCCGCAGGATCGATTATTGCGACCTGCGAACCTCCGCGCTTGGTTATGTAGGCTATGCGTCCGTCCCTGCCCCAGTCGGGCTCGACATTGTCGCGCCCCTTCGATGTCAGTCGACGGGTCTTCTTCGTCTCAACATCTACGATGTACAGATGCTGGCGGCGGGATTCGTCGGAGACGTAGACGATGCTCTTTCCGTCAGGGCTCCAGGACGGGCAGCCTTCGCTGGCGGAGCGTGTGTTTGTGAGGCGCGTGAAGCGTCCGCCCGACAGCACATAGAGGTCGGGGTTGCCCTGAAACGACGCGACTATCGCAACCTTCGTCCCATCGGGCGAGACAGCCGCGGGAGAAGAAACTCCACGAATGTTCCAGGCCAGGCTGCGCTTGCCGGTCGCGACGTCGATCTCGTAGATCTGCTGTCCGCCCTTCAGGTAGCCGATGTAATACAGCGTTCCAGAGGATTTCCAGCGAGGGCCTATCGCAGCTTTTGCGTCGCTGGTGAGCTGGCGTATGTCATAGCCGTCCGGATACGACATGCAAAGCTCGGCATTGTCGCTGCCCCTGCGGTTTATGAAGGCGATCTTGTCGCAGGCGAAGCCCTTCTGTCCGCCGAAGGCCTCGCATATGGCGTCGGACATCTGGCGGGCTGCCATGCGGGCGCTCTTCGCGTCAGTCACGGCGGCGGTGGAAGTGACCGCCTTGCCGACACCCTCGGCGCGCACGGCCTCGCCTGGCGTTCCGGACACCTTGATCGCGCCGGACTGCTGCACGACGAAGAGCCCGGAGAGCTCAAGGTTCTTCTTTAGGCATTTCGCATAGTCCTGGTTAGAGACCGATATCGAGACGGCCTGCTTTGCGGCGCCAGCACCGCTTATGTCCACAACAGTCTCGGCGTCCGCCGCCAATACGAGCAGCGATGCGGCGCAGAGTCCGATGATTCCGGTTGTTCTCATTTTCTGTTGGCTACCTTTCATTCAAGTTGTATAATCGGCATTGATGTGCACATAGTCCAGCGAGAAGTCGCAGGTGTACACGGAACTTTCGCCCTTTCCGAGATGCAGGTCTACCAGGACCTCGAACTCGTCCTTCTCCATAACCTTCGCCAGACGCTTCAACTGGTCTTCGCCGGCGATCTCGCCTCGGCGGAAGGCCCATTCGCCGTCGTAGAAGACCTCGGCCTTCATATCGACCACATCCGCGCCGGAATAGCCTACTGCGGCCAACACGCGCCCCCAGTTGGGATCGCGCCCGAACCAGCTGGTCTTGGCCAGAGGAGACTTCGCGACAGCACGGGCCGCCCGGGCGGCATCAGTCTCGCTTCTTGCGCCGCGCACGGTGACAGTCACAAACTTCGTGGCGCCCTCGCCGTCCTTTGCCATCTGGCGGGCCAGCGAGACACATACGGCCTCTAGCGCGGAACGGAAAAGCGCAAAGTCGGCACCTCCGCGCGTGATAGGCGTGTTACCCGCCTTGCCGGAAGCCAGCAGAAACACCGAATCGTTGGTGGATTCGTCGCCGTCCACGACCAGCCTGTTGAAGCTCCTCGCTATGGCAAGCAGCAATGCACGGCGAAGCATGGCCGGGCTTATCGCGGCATCGGTCGTAATGAAGCCGAGCATCGTCGCCATGTTTGGCTCGATCATGCCGGAGCCCTTGGTGCAACCGCCGACGACAACCTTCTTACCGCCGATCATGACAGTCGCACAAGCCTGCTTAGGCCTTGTGTCAGTAGTCATTACGGCCTTGGCCACGGCGAGCCCGTCGTCGGCCTTCCGTCCCAGTGCTGCGGCGGCGGTTTTCATTCCGGCAAGCAGCCTGTCGACAGGCAGCCGTCGTCCTATGACACCGGTTGAGGCGACTAGCACATGCCCAGGATCGATACCCAGCTCACCGGCGGTGGCAAGCGCCGAAAGCTGCGCATCTCTGAGACCTTCCCTTCCGGTGCATGCGTTGGCGCAGCCCGAGTTGGCCAATATCGCCTGTATCCGTCCACACTTGACCGTTTCCCGGTCGTACAGCACGGGAGCGGCGGCGACCTTGTTGGTTGTGAACACGGCGGCGGCGGCGCACGGCTCGTCGGCGACAATCAACGCGACATCGTTGCGCCCGGAGTATTTTATGCCTGCGGCGACACCTGCGGCGCGAAAGCCCTTTGCGGAGCAGACTCCACCCTCAACGATCCTTAAGGTTGACATATTCCTTCGGCCTGTATATCGGCTTGTATGCGGGACGTATGATCGGTCCCTGGTTTATGAGCTCCTCCATCCTGTGTGCGCACCAGCTCACGCAACGGGCGACGGCGAACAGAGGGGTGTATAGGTCGCGCGGTATGCCGAGCATCTCGTAGACGAAGCCCGAATAGAGGTCCACGTTGGCGCAGACGTCCTCCGCTCTTGGGTGGCGCGATCTGATCACCGCAGGCCCACGCTGCTCGATGGTCTCGAAGAGGCGCATCTCGTCCATCTTCCGCTTCTCCCGAGCCAGCTCGCGGGCCTTGCGCTTGAGCAACTGCGCACGAGGGTCGCTTATGGTGTAGACCGCATGGCCGAGCCCGTATATCAGACCGGACCTGTCGCCCGCGCGCTTGTCGACGATCTTCTCGAGATAGTTTACGACCTGGTTAGGATTGCGCCAATCCTTGACGTTGCGTCTGATTTCGTCCATCTGTCGCATCACACGCAGGTTGGCTCCGCCGTGGCGCAGACCTTTCAAAGACAGCACGGACGCCGCAAGCGACGAATAGATGTCGGTGAATGAGCTTGTCACGACATGGGTGACGAACGAAGAGTTGTTGCCGCCGCCGTGCTCCGCGTGGAGTATCAGAGACAGGTCGAGCGTCTCGGCCTCTAGCTTCGTGTAACGGCCGTTCTCCCGTATCAGCGAAAGGATGTTCTCTGCCGTGGAGCGCTTGGGGTCGGGATTGCGTATCATCAGCGAACGCCCGAGGTGGTAGTGGGCCTTGGCCTGGTAGGCGTAGGCGGCGATGGTAGGCAAGGCGCCGATGATCTCGACGGACTGGTTCAGACATCGCTCGATGGCCAGATCGTCGGGGTTGCCGGTCTCGTCGAACGCATAGGCGAACAGAACCGCGCGCGCGATGGCGTTCATTATGTCCTTCGAGGGACTGTGGAATATTGCGTTGTCCTTGAATTCGTCGGACAGCCTGCGGTAGCGCCCCAGACGGGTCTTCCACATCTGCAGTTCGCGCTCGTCGGGCAGTGTGCCGAACAACAGAAGGTATGCGGTCTCCTCATAGCCGAAGCGATGCTCGCGGCGATTCGAGGCAACTATGTCGCTTACGTTTATGCCACGATAGAACAACTCGCCTTCGACGGGCTGCTTCTCGCCCTCGCTCATCACGTAGCCGTGTACGTTGCCGATTGTCGTGAGGCCGACCAGCACGCCGGTGCCGTCCTCGTTTCTGAGGCCACGCTTCACGCCGTACTTCGCATACATCGACGGATCGATCTGATCCGCCCTACGGACCATTTCGGCATGCGACTTGAGCCAATCCATGTCCGTCATTTCAGGAACTCCTTAAGGCCTCCGCGCTTCAACACCGACATCGCATGCTTCAACAGACGGAACACCACGCCATGGTCGGCGGGCGAAAGCTCAGGGAAAGACTCCATTTTCTCGGAAAGCTCAAGAGCCAGCCTGTCGAAGCGATCGCGCTCCCTGGACTCAACAGACGGATCGAACGGATAGCTGCCCTCGGCCATCCATGCGCCGATCTTGCCGGCGGCAAGCGCATCGCCAAGCGCGATGAAATGGGCCTTAAGGACCTTTCGCGTTTCGGCGAGGTACATCCGAACCTCTGGATTCAGCTCATCCATGACCAGGGCATTCTCCGCCGCCAAGGCGGGAAAGCGCGGCGAAACGAGATATGCCGTGAAGCTTGCGCCGCCTGAGCGAACGCCGGCAGGCTGCTCATGAAGCTGAAAGCCGTCAGGTCCTGCAAAGACCAGACGTCCCGAACCGGCAAACTTGCGCTTCCATTCGATTATCTCAAGCTTGGCCTCCGCACCGTTCTCAAGCTTCAGCCTGTAGTCGGTCGTCCTCTTTTGGACGATCACGGGGGTGACGGGCAGCCCGTTGAAGTATATCCTGACATCGGGGTAGCTCTTTAGGTACAGTGCAAACCTTGCGGCAAGCGCCTGCACCGTCTCGCCGGCATTGAGCAGCGAATCGCAGTTGACCCTGACGTTCGAAATGTAGACCTCCGTACCCGTCGCCGGGCCGGGCTTGCGCACGGCGTCCAGTTCGAACACGCCCGGACGCTCCGCCTCGCCCAATATCAGATACGACATCAGTTCGCCGCCTACGCGCGCGGTCGTGCGCCACTCGACCCGCCCGCCGAGCGCAAAGGCCTTGAATCGTCCGCGACCATGTCTCCCGTGCAGCCGTCTGTGCGAAAGCCGGGTCTCGGTCGCCCCGCGCTTCCAGCTGCCTCCGAGCGAACCAAAGGTCGCGTCGGCCTTGAGCACATCAATGCCGGATCCGTCGTCAGACACGCGAACGGCTTCGACGGCCCCCAACGGATTGGTTATCAAGTCGATCTTTATCTCGCGGGCGTCGGCGTCAAGCGCATTCCATACAAGCTCCTCGAGGGCCGCAAGAGGTGCGGCTTTGGAAAGCGACTCTATGTGGTCTGCCTGAGCCTGAACGTATATCTGCTTGCTCATATGTCCAGAGGCTCCACCCCGCCGTCCTTCGTTACCTTGTCTATTCGAAGACGGATGGACTCCAGCTCCTTAGTGCACGTATCGATCAGCTTGCGACCATCCTCGAACGCCTGGATCATCTGGTCGAGCGAAAGTTCGCCGGACTCCATCTTCCTGACGGTGTCTTCGAGCTTTGCGAGATTGTCTTCGAATTTCATGGGCAGATATTATACCAAAACTCTCCGGAAAATGCGGCTACTTTGTCGGGTCGTCGAACTCGCGCACCACATCCAGCAGCTGCTCCGCCAGATCCGGATCCGCCTCGAATATGTTCACCTGTTCGGAATAGGTGTTGTTGCTTATGTTTGCCTTTACCGCCATGAAGCGGTCGAACGACTCCTTCTTGGACTTTCGGCCGGTCTTTTCACGGTCGAGAACGCCGTAGTTGACGAGATTCTGCATTATGTCGTTGGCGTGCTTGGGATCGATGTCGATCCTGTATGTCTTTATGCTGTCCCAGTTGTCGTTGCCGTATCCCTTCGCGAAATCGTTGGAGACAAGTTCGCTCGTACCCTTGCGGACCTCAACATGTCCGCTGCCGGTCAGATAGACGCTTATGCGGCGCACTGGCTTGCGGCTGAGCGTGTAGTAGTGTATGTGCACCCAGTTCAGCGGACTCTCGCGCACGGTTATGTAGGGGTCGACCCAGAACGGTCCGCAACCGGAAAGTGCGGCACATACAACAATAGACTTCAAAAGTTTCGAGAACATATCAAGCCAGCTCCATACAATGTCAATGTGGGATCCACCTTGAACGGGAGGTCCAGCCCGGACAGCACCCATTTGGCGAACCCCCCGGTGGCCACAAGACGAAAATCCTCTCCGAAATTGCGCGAAAGCGTCGCGACTATCTCGCGAACCATGCCGCGATAGCCGACGAGCGCACCAAAGCGCATCGCCTCCTCTGTAGAGCGGCCGATCTTAGGAGCCTTGCCGCTGCCAAGGCTCATCTTCGGTAGTTTTGCGGTACGCTCGAACAGATAGTCCCTCATAAGAGGGAAGCCTGGCGCAATCACACCGCCACGCCATACACCGTCGCGGGTAACTACGGCCGCAGTCAGCGCGGTTCCGAAATCCATTACCAGGACAGGGGCTCCGTAGCGAGACACCGCTCCCGCAGCATCAGCAAGCCTGTCGGCGCCTATCGTCTCCGGCTTGGGATAGTCGAGGGTTATGAGTCCGCCGAGACTTTTGCACGATACTTCGCAAAAGGGAATCTTTCGCCGAACCGCAAGACGGCGCCACTTGGCATCCATCTCAGGGACTACCGAAACATATGCGATGGCGGCAGGCGCGGCGCCGACTTCAAGCAATCCGTAGACTGCACGCGCCGCCTCGTCGAAGCCTTCGTCGCAATGGCTTGTGCGGGTGACCTTGCCGGCGGACCACAGACCGACGGCGGTGGACGTGTTCCCAACGTCCACGACCACAAGCTTCAAACCGCCCGCCATTCCAGTGAGAGATCCACCGAACCGGCGGAATGCGTAAGGCAACCGAGCGAAATCGCCGTTACGCCAGTCGCAGCGACCTCTTTCGCACGATCCAGGGTGATGCCTCCTGAAGCCTCCGTCTTGGATATGCCCTTGCACATCTTGACGCATTTCTTCATGTCCGAGCAGCTCATGTTGTCGAGCATTATCCACTCTGGCCTGGCCTTAAGCGCACTTGCGCACTCGCGAAGGCTTTCGACCTCGACCTCCACGGCCAGCTTGGGGAACGCCTTTCGCGCGGCGACGACCGCCTGGTCAAGTTCGTCGGGATTGCCGCCCTTCCAAAGGCGACGGTGGTTGTCTTTCATCAACACGCGGTCGTACATTCCCATGCGGTGGTTAGAACCGCCGCCGCACAACACCGCGTACTTCTCGAACACGCGCAACCCAGGGGTCGTCTTTCTGGTATCTAGGATCAAAGTCCCGTAGCGCTTGACCGCATCGACGAACTTGCGCGTCAGCGTGGCCGTCGCACACATCCTCTGCATAAAGTTCAAAGCCGTACGTTCGGCGGCCAGTATGCTGCGCGCCTTGCCCTTGAAAACCAGTATCGGCTCCTTGGGCTCTACAACAGAACTGTCAGCCTTGAGTATCTTGACCTGTATCCTAGGATCTACCATCTTCATGACGGCCTTGGCGACGGTAGCGCCTGCGACCACGCAACCAGTTCCCTTTGCGTAGATCTCGCCGGTGGCGACCGCTTCAGGATCGACCAGTGCGACGGACGTAGCGTCACAACGCGGCTCGGACTTTACGTCTGAGACGGAAACCAAATCCTCATCAAGCGCAAGCCGCACCGCAGCCTGCGCACGAGGAGAGCGCATCACATCCTTCATCAGGCTACCTGGTTGCAGAGGAAGTCCCAATGCTTGTAAAGCACGGCTGTCAGGATACCGGCGACCGCAAGCGCAGCCAGGCCGACAATGAGCGCAACCATCGCGGCCTTCTTGCCGACGGATCCAGCCTTGGAATTCGACTGGTCGGGCGCATCAAGCTTGAACCGGTCTGCAATGGTCGCACCACCGGTTGCAGGAGCCGCTACAGGCGAGGCTGGAGCGGAGGCGGGCTTCGCGGGTTTGATTTTCTTGATAGTCATGGCGATATTATACCACCTATTTGCAAAAAAGGTCAAGCATGGCGATAAGGGGCATCAGCCTTCACGCCACCTCTTGTGCGCCCATAGGTACTGCTCCGGATACTTTCGTATCGCCGCGCCCAGCCGGTCGTTCAGCAGTTGCGTCGCAGCCGCGAGATCAGTACCCTTTTCGAAGCTGACTGGAGTGCCGCCCACCAGCCTGTACCTGTAAGGTGCGACTCGCACGAAGGAGCCTACCACTATGGGATATCCCGTGCGCATCGCAAGACGCGAGACCGATGTGAACGTACGGGCCGGACGGCCAAGAAACTCAAGCTTCAAACCGCCGCTGGTATGCTGATCCATAAGTATCGTCATGGCGGCGCGTTCGTCTTTCCACTGGCGCATTATGTCCGGGGTGAACCCGTGCGACTTGTCTATCACCGTAACCGGTCCCCTGAAGTGATACTTCTTCATCCACTTCGCGACAAGCTTGTTGTTCTGGACACGGGCGATCGCAATCATGGGACGCACAAGCGACAAGACGTTTGTGGCGGCCTCCCATACGCCATGGTGGGAGCTGGCCAGTATTATAGGTGTATCTGGCGACTCCAGCAACAGCTTCACCGTTTCAGGGGCGGCATCAGTCTCTACATCAAGATGATCCCGCCAGTTGGAGGCGTTGACGACCGCAGGAACGCAAAGCGCCTCGCAAATGTGCCCTGCAAGGTGCCCGAACGACGCCTTGGCTATCCGACGGGCCTCCTTGGGATCGCTCGCCACGCCGCATGCCATTATGTTGTCTATTGCGATCTTCTGGCGCTTAGGCATGAATGGCCAGATGATGGATGCAAAGCCATAGCCGATATCATATGCGTGCTTGAGAAGAAAGTTCATTTCGCAAACCTTATGCTGGCGGCGCGACCGTGTCCATCCAACCCCTCGACCTCGGCAAACGCCTCAATCGTCGGAAGCGTCTCCCTGAGATCGCCCTCCGTGAAGGCAACGAAACTGTGACGACGGCGAAAGTCGTCCGGCGTCAGTCCGCTGAACATGTTGGCAGCACCGCCTGTCGGCAGCACATGGCTTGGTCCAGCGACAAAGTCTCCTGCAGATTCCGGGGTCCATGCTCCGGCGAACACCGCACCGGCGGAGCGGACACCCTTCATCACACGCGTCGCATCCTTGGTCATTATCTCGAAATGCTCTGGGGCGAACGCGTTTACGACCGCAAGACCTTCGGCGACGCTCTTTGCTACGACGATCAGAATGCCGTCGCGATCTATAACCCGCTCGACAAGCGCACGCCTTGACAATGTCTTGGTCTGGGCAAGCACCTCGCGGCGAATCGCCTCGGCAAGTGGCTTCGACGTGCATACGCAAAGCGACTTCTCCCATCCGCTGCCGTGCTCCGCCTGAGATAGCAGGTCGGCGGCTATCCATCGAACGTCCACGGAACCATCTGCAAGCACGGCTATCTCGCTCGGTCCTGCCACCTGATCTATGGCGACATAGCCGTAGACCTGACGCTTGGCTGCGGTCACGAACGCATTGCCCGGGCCGGCTATCTTCTGAACCTTTCGGCAGGCCTTGGTTCCGAAAGCCATCATGCCTATCGCCTGTATGCCACCGACGCGATATATCTCCGTCGCCCCGGCGAGCTTGAGTGCGTAGAGCAGGACGGGGTTCACCTCGCCCGTCCTTCCGGCCGGCGTGCAAGCGACAATCTCCTTGACGCCAGCGGCCTTCGCGAGAGTCACGGTCATCACCGAGGTGGATGCCAGCGGAGCCGTACCCCCCGGAACATACACTCCGACGCGATCCATCGGCGAAAAGAACTCTCCAGCCAATCCGCCGCGCGGAGTCTTCATGCTCCACGGCTTGCGAAGCGATGCCATGGAGAACCTGAGCACGCGACGATGGGCGTCTGCGACGGCGCGACGTATCTTCGCAGGAACCTTGGCATCTACGGCGGCGAGTTCGGCGTCGCCTACCCGAAAGCAGGCGGGCGAAAGCTTCGCGCCCTCGAACTTCTCCACATACTGCGCCACGGCCGCGTCACCGGATTTCCTGATTGCGGCCAGCACCTCGGCAGCCGCCGCCTCGGCCTCTTCCGGGAAGGCCGGTCTAGCGTTGAACCGCTCTATGCGTCGATCGCCTGCGCTGACTATGCGAATCATCTCACTTCTCGCCAAGCATGCACTTTACCGTGCAATCGCAGGCAAGCTCTCCGTTTACGTAGCCCTTGAGGGAAAACACCCCGAGCTTGGAGCGCACCTTTACGTTCTCAACCACGGTGGTCATCTTGTCGCCAGGCCTGACGGGATTTCTGAAGCGGGCGTTCTCGACAGCGGCCAGCACGAAGACAGCCTCCTTGCCCGGATCGGCGGCAAGAGTGCCCCGCGCGACAATCCCCGCACCGGCGACCTGGGCCATCGACTCGACAAGCACCACGCCCGGCACTATAGGATTTCCGGGGAAATGCCCCTTGAAGAAATCGTTCTTCTCATCGGTATAGGTGTATTCTCCGATCGCGCCGGTCTCGTCCGCGGACAGCAGAGTGTCGACGAACAGGAAAGGCGAGCGGTGAGGCAGCAGTTCTATTCCGGGCTTGTTGTAAACGTTCTTGAATACTGGGAATTCCATGGTTCAGACCTTTTTGAAGACAAGCATTCCATTGTGACCGCCGAAGCCGAGAGAGCTGGAAAGCGCTACGCGGATGTCGCGCGCAACGCCGACGTTCGGAGTGTAGTTGAGATCAAGCGGCGTCTCGCCCTTCTCGGCATCCACCTCAAGGTCCGGCTTTTCGTAGTTTATCGTCGGCGGCACGAATGACTCCTTTATCGCAAGCGCGGTGATGGCCGCCTCAAGCGCGCCTGTTCCGCCGAGAAGATGTCCGTGCATCGACTTCGTGGACGAGATGTTTATCGTCTTTGCGCCCTCTTCGCCAAAGACGCGCTTGAAGGCCTTTGTCTCCATCTGGTCGTTGAGGTGCGTCGAGGTTCCGTGGGCGTTGATGTAGTCCACCGTCGATAGGTCGGTCACCCCGGCGTCCTTGAGCGCAACCTCGATCGCCTTTACCGCGCCGTCGCCGGACGGATCGGGGGCTGTGATGTGATAGGAGTCGGCCGTAGCCCCGTAGCCCGCTAGCTCGCAGTAGACCCTGGCTCCGCGCGCCTTCGCGTGAGATTCGCTCTCAAGTATCAGGACAGCCGCGCCTTCGCCCATAACGAAACCGTCGCGATCCGAGTTGAACGGGCGCGAGGCCTTCTCGGGCGTCTCGTTGAAATGGGTCGACAGGGCTTTCATCTTCATGAACCCGCCAACCGTGAACTCCATGATCGAGGCCTCGGTTCCGCCGGCAACCACTACATCGGCGCGGCCGGCCCGGATCATGTCCATTGCAAGACCAAGTGCATCCGTCGAACTGGCGCACGCCGTGATTATCACCTGAGCCGGCCCCTTGGCCCCGAGCGCGATGGACACATTACCTGCCGCCTCGTTGGGAATCAGTTCAGGCACGGCAAGCGGAGAAAGACGCTCCGGGCCACGCTCGAAAAGTATCTTGTAGTTGTCGCCGGTAACGTCAAGACCGCCGATTCCGTTGCCTATCAAAGTGCCCACGCGATCCATGTCGGGCTTGTTCTCATCTGTGAAGCCCGCATCGCGCCACGCCTCGACCGCCGCAGCGACCGCATACTGCGAAAAGAGCGCCATATGCCTGGCTTCGCGCTTTTCTATAAGCCCCCCGCCAATCGCATATTCGTCAAAGCCCTTCACCTCGCCAGCAACCTGGCATGTGCAGCGCGACGGATCGAATTTAGTGATGCGCGCTATGCCGGACTTGCCGGACTTCACCGCGTTCCAGACGGCGTCCTTGCCGTTGCCGCAGCCGCACAGCATACCTATGCCGGTTATGAATACCTTATTCATGCTCAAAGCCTCCCATTGACCATATTATATCAAACTTTTGCGGGTGACGGGGTGTGAATGTTCGGTGGACTACATCACGTACCAGAACACGCAGAAGAAGTGGCAGATGGTTCCAGCCAGTACAAACAAATGCCAGACCATGTGCGCATACGGAAGCGACTTCCAGAGATAGAACACGCAACCGAGCGTGTAGAGTCCACCGCCAAGCGTAAGCCACATGGTGCCCGATCCGCTGAGCGTCCTTACAAGCGGAACAATGGCAGCCAACGCAGCCCAGCCCATCAGAACGTATGCGCTGGTGGAAAGGTAGCGGAACCTTCCCGTCGTCTTGAGCTTGAAGAAGATTCCTGCGATGGTCGCGCCCCATTCTATCCCGAAGATGGACCATGCCAAGCCTGGATGCTCAGGGCGCAGCGTGACAAGGCAGAACGGAGTATAGCTACCTGCAATCAGAAAATATATCGCCATATGGTCCATCACATGCAGTACGCGCTTGGCCGGAGGATACGTCACGGTGTGGTATGCAGACGAAACGGCGTATAGCAGAATCATCGAAAAGCCGAAGATCGAGGCGCTGGTGACCTTCCAACCGACATCAACATCGCTGGCGGCGCCCTGCCAGGCCAAAAGCGCAAGCATCGCCGCGCCAAGATGAGAACCGACAACATGCGTCACGGCGTTGGCAATCTCTTCGCCGCTTGTGTATTTTCCAGGGACCCTTCTCATCTCTCTCCTTTCTTCATGTATGCGGCGGCAACCTTATTGAATGCCTTGACATCCGCCGCAATATGACGCATCGTGTATGTAGGGTGCGTCCAGAACGCAATCGTCGCCCTAGCCATTTCGCGCGCAAAGGGGCAATCTGTCCGAGACCAGTCAGCATGCGCGTTCGCAGGATCGTCGAACGGATAGTTGCGAACTCCGAACCCGCGGCGCTCCGTATACGCAGCCTCCTTGTACATCTCGGGCCAGAATATCGCGTAGGCGCCCACGCCCTCTGCCTGAACCGCCTTTATGAACTGCGAAACGGGAACAGTCAGCAGCTCCTCCCGCAGGACGAATGGCGCAAGCCAATAGCTGTTCTGGCGATCCGGCGTGTCGACGGGGGCGAAGCGAACGAGAGGATGGTTCTCAAGCGCCGACACAAGCGCCCGTCCGAGCCTTCTGCGTCTCGGCAGGTTCCAGCTGTCGTAACGCGAGAGCTCGCCAAGTCCGATCACGCCCTGCATCTCAGTCATCCGGAAGTTGTACCCTACGCGACGGTGGGCGTAAGGACGGGAATCCGTTGACTCTTTGCCTTCCAGCTTGGTCTTGACATCGCTGCCGTGATCGCGCAGAGACCGCAACTCCCACGCCGTGTCGTCGCTGTCGCAGACAACCATTCCGCCCTCGCCGCCAGTGGTGATCTGCTTCGACTGGCAGAACGAAAAGCATCCGATGTCGCCTATGGTCCCGGTCTTACGTCCCTTGTAGACTCCGCCGATGCACTGTGCGCAATCCTCGACGACAAAAAGCCCGTGACGCTTCGCTATCTCCATCACAGGATCCATGTCAACCACCATCCCGTACAAATGGACGACGACTATCGCCTTTGTCTTCGGCGTGATGAGAGTCTCCATCTTGGCGGGGTCGATGAGATGATCGCTGCCGACATCGCAGAACACTGGAATTGCTCCGGCCTGGAGAGCACAGAAGGATGACGCTATGAACGAATACGAGGTGCATATGACCTCGTCGCCCGATCCGACGCCAAGGGCGGTGAGCGCGATGTGCAGCGCGGCAGTTCCGCTGGACACTGCGATCGCGTTTCGGCAACCGAGCCACTCCGACCATGCCCGCTCGAACTCTCGTCCACACAGGCCAGTCCAATAGTTGACCTTTCCGGATCTGAGAACGTCAAGAATCCTGCCCTCGGTCTTGGGGTTGAACTGCGGCCACTTAGGGAACGGCGTCTTCTGAACCTTCGGGCCTCCGTCAACTGCGAGCTTTGCCATCGCCGCCTCCATTCGTTCTTGTGAATTCATGCGTCGGCGCGACGTTCGCGCCCTTCAAGCCCTTCGCCGCCAGAACACGCTTGGCCTGCCGCGCCACAGCATCGGAAGGATCCACAACTTCGGCGCGCCCCGCCGCAATCTTCTCGATCAACGGCTTGAGATGCGGGAAGTGCGTACAGCCAAGGACGATGTGGTCTGCGCCCGCCGCAAGAAGCGGAGCCACCTTCGCAGCGACAACGGCCTCGGCCCGGCGGCCCGCTGTTTCGCCACGCTCGACCAACGAAACAAACTCGTCGGCGACGGACGCGATGACCGTCACGCCCTTGGCGAAACGCGCTGTAGTCTCGCGGTAGAGGCGCCCGTTGAATGTTCCGGCGGTGGCCAGGACGCCGACAATCCCGCTCTTCGACTTAAGCGCGGCTGGCTTTACGGCAGGCTCAAGCCCTATGAACGGAACATCGGGAAACTCCGCACGCAGAACGTCTATCGCTGCGGCAGTCGCCGTGTTGCAGGCGACAACAACCATCTTGCACCCGCGTTTCAGGAGTGACCGTACATTGTCGCGGGATATGCGGATTATCTCGTCCGCCGGACGGTTGCCGTAGGGGCAATGCTTCGAGTCGGCTATGTAGATTGTGCTTTCGGCGGGGCACTCTCGCTTGAAGGCCTCAAGTATGCAAAGCCCTCCGAGGCCGCTGTCGAAAAATCCCACAGGCCGGTTGTCCGTAACATCTCGCCTCGCCGTCGCCATATGTCAGCCGATGCACCTCGCAGATGCGGAGCATAGTCCCGGCACCGCGCCGTATTTGGTAACCTTGACCTCCGCAAAAATGACCTTGGGATCGGCGCGACATACGTCATGCACGACCTTCGCCGCACGCTCGATCATTCTGCACTTCGCGGCGACCAGCGCCGAACGAATCCTTTCCGAAAGCGCGGCATAATCCACCGTGTCCGACAGCTCGTCCGTCTCGTCCGCACGCCCGTTCACCTTCAGGGCGACATCGACAAGAAGCCTTTGGGTGCGATCTCGCTCGTAGGGTCGCTCACCGATTATGCAATCGACCTCGATTCCGTTCAAAATAAGATCAATCATCGGACTATCCCCCATTCGCGGAGCGGCTCCACGGGAAGCCCCATTATGTTTTCGTAGCTGCCCGTCCAGCTTTCAACTATCAGATCCCCGCTCTCGTCTATGTCATATGCGCCTGCGCGATCCGTCGGACGCACCCTTTCGACATATTCGTCTATCTCGGGCTCTCCAAGCCTGCGGAAGGTCACGTCGCTGCGGACGACCTTGGCTTCTCCGTCGAATGCGACTCCGGTGAAGACCACATGGGTCTTGCCGGAAAGCTCGCGCAGAAACTCACGCGCCTCGTCAAGGTCACGAGGCTTGCCGTATATCTTGCCGGCGAACCATACTATCGTATCCGCGGAAAGCACCCGTACGCATCCGGTTGCGGCGGCCCCCTTGGCAAGCGCATTCTCGCGGACCGTACGCTCGGGATCGTCAGGATACGTGACCTCCGGCGCATCGGTCTTCACGACCTCGAAATCTACGCCGAGATCCTTAAGTATCTTCGCCCGCCTTGGGCTTCCGCTGGCCAACGTTATCTTCATTCTGCAAAATATGCGCATGCGGGTCTGTCGCTTTCGATTACGACCCTGTCGCTTGTCGCCCTGTTCAAGGTTGCGCAATAAAGGTTTTTGAAGCGGACCTCGTCAAGCGGCCATTCGAGTCCGGTAGATGTCATTCGCGTCGCGGGATCGGTTGCAAATATCGAGATGGCCGCGCCCTTCGCCGTCGTGAAGGTCATTCTTCCGCTGAACGGAATGAAGCGACCATAATTGGTGACGATCTCCAGTCCAAACGCCGCAGCCCGGAATATGTTGCCGATGGTATGGTCTTCGCGTCGCCCCGTGGCGCCAAGGATTAGCGGATGGCGCCATCCCTTGCTGTTGCAGTAGCGGACGGCCTTTTCGAGATCGTTTGTCTCCTGCTCGGCGATTCGGACGACGTTCTTGAAATCGCCCTTGATGCTGTCGCAATCGCCGACTACAGCATCAGGTTCGCGTCCCATCCTGCGACGATAGGCTATCGCAGCGCTATCGCAACAGACGACCTTGTCGGCAGTCTCAAGAATGCGCCAAGCAGCGCCGCCTTTCTTTGGGAAGTCCCCGGCGGCGAGTATCACTATGTTTTTTCTCACTGCGCGTATTATATCAAATTCGGCAGCGCAGATGCGAACAGGCAAGTTAAAGATTTGATATAATACTCAGCATCATCATGCAGATCGGAAACATGCTTCAGAAACTACATGCGCGTATGGGCGACTTTTGGTGGTATTCGCTCATGATCTTCTGCGCATGCCGTGCAGCGGATCTGCTCAATGCCTTTGTGGGACTCTGGCTAGTACCGAAGTATGTGGACCCTTCCGAGCTCGGCGCGGTATTGCCGCTCTCAAACTTTGCCAACTTTCTCGCAATCCCAATCACAGCCTTCGCTTGCGCCTTCAGGAATGAAGTATCACGCCTGTCAGTCGGCAAAGAATTTGGAAAGCTTAAGACTCTTATGCGCGGTGTTTTCATCGCAGCAGCTATTTTCCTATTCCTAGCCATCGTAGTTGCACGCTTTACAATGCCCCTTCTTCTTGAACGCATCCGAATTGTTGAAGGTTCTCTAGGACTCGTAATAATCGCGGCATCATTCATTGGCAATATACTTCCTATATATGCAAATGCTCTCCAGGCACTCAAAAAGTTCCGCGAGCAGTCGCTGATAAACATAATTGGTGCGCCCGTACGACTCATAACTATGCTTGTCGCGATGCCCTTCCGAGCCATAACAGGCTATTTCGTCGGGCAAGCCTCGGTGCCGGCCTTCAACATCGCGGCCTCAATCTTCTCGCTCAGGAAAGAGTTCTCCGCCAACGCCGAACCATATTGGTGCAAAGAGACATTCAGAAAAATTTTCGGGTTGCTAGTATTGTTTGCCTTAGGTGGATTAATTGGCAGCTTAAATGGATTAGTCGAATCAACAATACTACGCCAACGGCTCCCCGACCTAGACTCTGCCGGGTATTATATGGCAACACGTTTTTCCGAGATCTCTGGCTTTCTAACAACGACCTTGACATTTACAATTTTCCCATTTACCGCAGAGATAGCCGCAACCAGCGGAAATTACAAATCTTTGGTTAGCAAGTCAATCCTAATCAACTTTGTTTCTGCACTTTAATTGCTGCAACCTTCATATTATTCGGAAAACCGATACTGTCGATTCTTCCCCACGGCGATGAGTATTCTGCTTATTGGTGGGCCATACCATGTCTTATCGGGACCACATTTCTAGGATCAATAATAATGCTTTTCACAACTGCCGAGGTGTCAGCTAATCGTTTCGGTTGGATGAAATGGTATTTACCGTTCGATCTCGCATATCCGATCATATTGCTTCTTGTAACAGGACATGGCTACTATGCGCATCTTCTGCCGACAACATGGGCCTCGTTCCTTGACACGCATAATATCCGCTCGCTTGGCACTATGCTATGGTGGATTGCTGGCAACAATTTGCTCAAGGCAACATTATGCCTACTAGCCATTTCCCGCAAGCACCATTAGTTGCTGATTCAAGGCCGATGTCGGTCTTACAATCCAATCATTCCAGTAAACGTTCCCTTAAAATACGCCCAAGCGATGTCTGGGCGACGGTTCTTCAGCGCGACAAATCCATAATACAACGCAGAAAGAGGCGCAAAGACAAGCGTCACCGATAGAATCTGAAGGAGACTAAAATGTCTCCTTGCAAAACGAAGCCTGTTGCGAGCTAAGCAATAAGTGCGATATGGCTTCTCGATACCCAGTTGGCGAAGTTCAGGCACACAGCCTGGCTCAAGAAATCCAAAATGATTCGTACGGGCTCGCGTAGTTATCCAGGCAGAATTGCCAGACTCCAAAACCTTCCAGCCAAAATCGGACTCCTCAAAAAACTGCACATAACTTTCGTCAAACCCTCCAGTCGCGTCAAAAACATCACGCAAGACCATAAACGCATTAGGACTGTATGTCGTCTTCCAATCAACAGGATCGCTCGGCAGTTGATCTACCGGCATATTTGAGCAAGTATCCTTCGGCTGCGAAGTCCAACGGTTGAAATCGCTTCCAAGAGTCCAAATGAGGTTGTTGCTTAATGCTCTATGATGGACCGCCATTGGCGCGACAAGCCCTGCATCTGGATGTCTTCTGAAGCACTCAATCATCTCGGACACAGCATTTGGCTCGAGAATGTTATCATCATCAATGAAGAAAAGGTATCTGCCGAAAGCCACCCGCGCTCCAGCATTGCGCGACACCGCCTGAAACGAGTTTCTGTCGTTGCGGAAATATCTTACCCTGCCATCGCCACCAAATCGTTCTGCTATCACCTTTCCCGTATCGTCAGGAGAGCAATCGTCAACGACTATCACCTCAAGAGAAACGCCCTGCTGCGCAAGCACACTTGCCACGCAATCGCATACCATCCTGGAGCGATTGAAAGTTGGTATTATGACAGATACTTCTGGACACATGGATTTACACCTAAATTAGCATTCACCAGTAGCAACCACTTTCAATAGTGGCGATGTTTTGCACCTTGTCGGAATCAAATGGGCGGATCCAATGTTCGTTATACAATTCATCTTTGAATTGTGGGCACCGATCCCACCTCGCGCCTTTTATACCAAACAATAGTTGAGTCCCTCCGCAGAAATGGAACGCCTTTTTGCCAAGATCTCGTTTTATAAATGCGCCGATATGCATTCCATATGCGCCACATCCTATTATAGCTATGTCAAAATCAATTTTTGATATGTCTTTACATATTTTTGCCAAAGCGTCAAACCAAGTGGCATATGGTACCTTGTTTCCTGCGAAAGACGAAATCGCACGATAAGTTATCAGCTCAAAATCAGGCAAAACATCGGGATCTTTGAATAGAAGTTTGCGCTTAGCATATTGAGCACGTATCGTATCTTCAAACGGATGGACAACCAACACCTTCTTTCCTGCCAACGCCATAGACCATGGATTCTTCCGCCCGAAAGGCTCAAAGTCAACAAGCGGAATCGCTTTCATGTGCGGTACAAACTTCGCCGCAATATACTTCTCGCCTGGATATGTCGTGCCGATTAAGTCAATCTGCGGCACATCTTCGCAACACTTGTTGGAATAGGAATTCAATGCTTCATCAGTCGGAGGAAAGAATCCAGCATTCCAGCAAAGCCCAGCGCGTATTGAATTGTCCCACCAAAACGGCCCCCCTTCACCAATAAGCATCCTGCCGATCTTTTTCAACACCGAAGCCTTACTCTGAACATCAATGCCGCGCAATAACGCTTCCATCTCATAACTACCAAACCGCGTGATTAGAAACGGCTTATCACCCTCAACCATCCTCCGTATCAAATCGTTAGCTGCCTGCCCGTTTGCACAAATGGGAAGTTGTGCATGGCTGGAGACATACTTAAGTATAGTGCCACCAAATAGCTTACGCCGTCCAGCAACAATGCAACGCGTCAAAAGTGCTTTCAGATTGTATGGATAACCAGGAAGCTCTCTAGCGTAGATCATCGTATTAAATTCCAATTTGCTCGTTATAATCTATCTAGTTCGTTTAAAAAACACGGTGAGGACGCCTTGCGCAACGAAAGCATAGCCAACATTACCCATGTATTTCGCAACTTCAGATTCTACCACGGAAGGCCTGTTATCTCCATGCACCTCAACAAGAACATAATCTGGCCGATATTTCTCCCAGTTGTTTGACTGCAAAATCTTAAAATCAAGTCCTTCTGCATCTATCGTCATAAAATCAATATGCTGATTATCAGGCAAATACTTGTCCAATAGATGCTCCAATGTCACCATCTTGATATTACGAATCTCTTTCAATCCGCCCTGCTTGTCGGCAAGCGCCTTATCAAATGTATTAATAGCATGATCCTCAAACATATAATATGGGAGTTCTCCCTCGCATGGGCCAACACCAACATTGATGTTTAGGTCCCTTTTACGGCGGCACTTAAACTTCTTGATCGCTTCTGGCATGGCATCAACATTTATCCCTCCCCAACCAATATCTGAGAATATCTTCGTATTAGAAAATCTTACTGGGTCATGTGCCCCAATATCAACCCAAAAACCTCTATACTCTGGGTTTAACAAACGATCTGCCATAAGATCGTAAAGTATTAAGTCCTCAGAAAACTGGGAATACGAAATGCGGCATCTATCAAAAACCATGTGAAAAAATGCCGTTCGCCAAGCTTTTATTCGGCGCAAGCCTCGCTTA
>Ga0265298_10000753_pt1 | contig 47560 bp, 40 predicted proteins | sample AusTroGonzalo_MG_3_FD_193486 | JGI IMG/M metagenome (GOLD analysis project Ga0265298, IMG submission 193486) | Bovine rumen microbial communities from tropical cattle in Woodstock, Queensland, Australia - Gonzalo_01 | ecosystem: Host-associated > Mammals > Digestive system > Stomach > Rumen ...
AATTCCACCAAGTAATTCCTTGAAAGGAAAGGAGAAATAGACATGATTTATTCGACAGAAGTCAAGAACATGTGCTCTGTTCATCAGGGTGTTCATCACGGTGCTGCACCGATCCCTGAGGAAGCAAAGTGGGTTAGCGCAAAGGATGTTAAGGACATCTCCGGTTACACACACGGTATCGGCTGGTGCGCTCCTCAGCAGGGTGCTTGCAAGCTGTCCCTCAACGTTAAGGACGGTATCATCCAGGAGGCATTGGTTGAGACAATCGGCTGCTCCGGTATGACACACTCCGCTGCTATGGCATCTGAGATCCTTCCCGGACTCACAGTCCTCGAAGCTCTCAACACAGACCTTGTTTGCGACGCAATCAACACAGCAATGAGAGAACTCTTCCTCCAGATTGTTTATGGTAGAACACAGAGTGCTTTCTCTGAGGACGGTCTCCAGATCGGTGCTGGTCTTGAGGACCTCGGTAAGGGCGCTCGTTCAATGGTTGGTACAACATACGGTACACTCTCTAAGGGTCCCCGTTACCTCGAGCTCACAGATGGCTACATCACAGACCTCGCAATCGACGAGAACGATGAGATCATCGGCTACAAATTCGTTAACTTCGGTAAGATGATGGACTTCATCAAGAAGGGTGACGAGCCTGCTGAAGCACTCAAGAAGGCTTCCGGTAAGTATGGACGTGTTGACGATGCTGTTAAGTTCATCGATCCGCGCAAGGAATAAAGGAGGAATGACAAATGGCAGAGTTATTTGAATCATACGAGAGAAGATTACCCCAGATCAACGCTAAGCTCGCTGAGTACGGTATTGCTTCCATCGAAGAAGCTGAGAAGATCACAAAGGACGCTGGTCTTGACGTTTATCACCTCATCGAAGGCATTCAGCCTATCTGCTTCGAGAACGCTAAGTGGGCTTATACAGTAGGTGCTGCTATCGCAATCAAGAAGAACTGCAGAAGAGCTGCTGACGCTGCTGCTGCAATCGGTGAAGGTCTCCAGGCTTTCTGCATCCCCGGTTCTGTTGCTGACAGACGTAAGGTAGGTCTCGGCCACGGTAACCTCGGTAAGATGCTCCTCGAAGAGGATACAGAGTGCTTCGCATTCCTCGCTGGTCACGAGTCATTCGCAGCTGCTGAGGGTGCTATCGGTATCGCAGAGAAGGCTAACAGAGTTCGTCAGAAGCCTCTCAGAGTTATCCTTGACGGTCTTGGAAAGGATGCTGCAAAGATCATCTCCAGAATCAACGGTTTCACATATGTTGAGACAGAGTATGACTATAAGACAGGTGAGCTCAAGGAGCTCTCCAGAACATGCTATTCAAAGGATCCTGCATCCCCGAGAGCAAAGGTTAACTGCTATGGTGCAGACGATGTTCAGGAAGGTGTAGCAATTCTTTGGAAGGAGAACGTTGACGTTTCCATCACAGGTAACTCAACAAATCCTACAAGATTCCAGCACCCTGTTGCAGGTACATATAAGAAGGAGCGCCTCGAGGCTGGCAAGAAGTACTTCTCAGTTGCTTCAGGCGGTGGTACAGGTAGAACACTTCACCCTGATAACATGGCTGCAGGTCCTGCTTCTTATGGTATGACAGATACTATGGGCCGTATGCACTCTGACGCTCAGTTCGCAGGTTCTTCTTCAGTTCCTGCACACGTTGAGATGATGGGTCTCATCGGCGCCGGTAACAACCCGATGGTTGGTATGACTGTATCTACAGCAGTATCCGTTGAGGAAGCTGCTAAGGCAGGCAAGTTCTAATAGAACTTTACAACTGTTGTTTAATTCAGCCCCCTGATTATTCAGGGGGCTGTTCTTTTGCAATTTGACTACTTGGAATGCCTTATTTTATTGCTTTTGCGGTTTGAGGCGTTATTCGCGCGGTGCTATTATGAATGGGAATCAAGCTTTTGGGAGGGTATTATGGAAGCTGAATTTGTTCCCGTTCTGTACAACACAATATGGGCGCTCCTGCCACCGGTAGTGGCAATCATTCTCGCGCTGATTACCAAAGAGGTATACAGTTCACTGTTTATAGGTATCTCTGTTGGCGGACTTCTTTACACAGCAGTGGAGATCGGACCTTATCTGTATGCGTTTAATCTGGTTGGGGCATTAGAGCATGTTTTTCAGGACGGTATTATAGCATCGCTTTCTGATTCATATAATGTCGGAATCCTTGTATTCCTTGTGTTCCTTGGAATCATAGTGGCCCTGATGAATAAGGCGGGAGGCTCTGCCGCTTTTGGTCAGTGGGCTACCAAACATGTTCATTCAAGAGTTGCTTCCCAGCTGGCCACGATCGCATTGGGTATGCTTATATTTATTGATGACTATTTTAACTGTCTTACGGTTGGTTCGGTCATGAGACCTGTTACCGACAGACAGAAGATCTCAAGAGCCAAACTTGCTTATCTTATTGACGCAACAGCTGCTCCCGTCTGCATCATTGCTCCGGTTTCTTCATGGGCTGCTGCAGTATCAGGATTTGCACCTGAAGGAACCAATGGTCTGATGCTGTTTATCAATGCTATTCCTTATAACTACTATGCGATCCTTACTATCCTTATGATGATACTCATGGCAGTATTCAAGCTTGAGTACGGCCCGATGGCACGTCATGAGATCAATGCAAAGAATGGTGACCTGTTTACGGTCGCAGCACCGGTTGCAAAAGAAGATGATGATAATGTCGAGAAGAAGGGTAAGGTTATTGACCTTGTGCTTCCGGTCGCAATTCTTATTGTCTGCTGTATCATCGGAATGATCTATACAGGCGGATTCTTCGAGGGCGAGTCATTCGTTAATGCTTTTGCCAACAGTGATGCGTCAGTAGGTCTTGCTTACGGTTCGTTCGGAGGCATTGTTTTCACTATCATTCTCTATCTCATAAGAAGAGTTCTTAAGTTTAAGGAATGCATGTCTTGTCTTGAAGAAGGATTCAAGGCAATGGTAGCACCTATATCAATCCTTACTTTGGCATGGACTCTGAAGGCAATGACTGATTCTCTGGGTGCAGCAGAATTCGTTGCAGGAGTCGTTGATTCCACAAAGGGTTCGTTTATTAATGTTCTGCCGGCAGTAATTTTCTTTATAGCATGCGTTCTCTCATTTGCAACAGGTACTTCATGGGGAACATTCGGTATTCTTATCCCGATCACGCTGAAGGCATTCCCGCTTGACGGTACATCACCGCTGGCAATCATATGCGTATCTGCTTGCATGGCTGGTGCTGTATGCGGCGACCATTGTTCACCGATCTCTGATACAACGATCATGAGTTCGGCAGGTGCACAGTGCAATCACATCGCACATGTTTCTACCCAGCTTCCATATGCACTTACGGCTGCAATAGTCTCGTTTATTACATACTTTATTGCCGGTTTCGTTACTAATCCGTTTATATGTCTTGTTATCGGAATAGGTCTTATGGTTGGAACGATCCTTGTCCTTAAGAAGGTTCTGCCGACTCCGGATTCCGGTGCTTTGCAGAAAGAGATTCAGAAACCTGCGAAAGGATGATCGCAGAGAACATTATGAGGCATCCGGCCATCTCATTAGGTGACATTGCTTCATGAAGTATTATCGCAGCTGCAATGACTGCAAATACGGATTCGAGGCACATCAGCAGTGATGCAACAACAGGACTGGCATATTTCTGTCCTACTATCTGAAGAGTATATGCTATACCGCAGCTCATAATGCCCGAATACAGAAGGGCAGGAGCTGCGGTTTTGATTTCTGTAAGATTTGGCTGTTCAAATATGAACATGGCAATAACCGAAATGATACCTGCAACAAAGAACTGCATGAATGACAGTTGCACACCGTTTACGCCTTCACCCAGGAACTTGTCTATAAGCATGATCTGAACCGCATAGAAAACGGCACAGATAAGGGCGAGTATGTCACCAAGATTAATGTTTGTAAGATCTGACGGATTGATGCAGAGGAAAAACAGTCCTGCAAGTCCCATAATGATCGACAGCCATGTGAGTACGGCACTCTTTTTCTTAAGGAAAATCACGGAAAACAGCGGAACAAAGAACATGTAAAATGCGGTTATAAACGCTATCTTTCCAGAAGTTGAATAGTAGAACGCAAACTGCTGGAAGTTCTGGGCGATTGAGAAAACAACACCCAGGATCAGGCCGGCACGAAGGGTTTTCCTGCTTAAGTCCAATCCTTTGTTGAGTATCAAGGTGAAAGGCAGGAGAAAAAGCATGCCGAGCATTGTCCTGATACCGGTGAAAGTAAACGCATCAACGCTCTCCATGCCGATTGACTGGGCAACAAATGACGACCCCCAGATAATGGCGGTGATAAGAAGCAGTACTATTCCCTGTGGCCTGGTGCGTCGCATAGAATTCCCTTTCGATAAGCAAAAGAAATATATATTAGAAAACCGCAATTTTCAAGGTTTGATTTTGTGCGGAATATCACGGATTTAGGGCATTCTGTACTTTGATTTGTTTTGACGGAAAAATCAAATTGTTTTATTATATTCAGTATGCGCATTAAAGAAAAATATACATGGCTGAAGCATCTTGATTTCATGATAGTTGATATACTGTCATTGTTGATTTGTTTTGTCGTGTCATTCCGCATGAAATTCGGAGATTTCCGCTTCATTCATATGAATTCGTGGCATCTCTATATTCTTGTTATAGTACTGCTCAACATATCAATCACTTTGTTTATTAATCCGTATGACGGTATTTTCCAAAGAAGTTACTATCAGGAAGGCATAAGAGCTTTGACGCTGTCTCTGTATAACTTCCTGGCAGCTGCCGTTTTCTTCTATTTGTTGAAGATCGGTGATGCTTATTCCCGTGAAATGACAATATGGATGTACACGTTCTATTTCATTTTGTCGTTGATAATGAAGTATATCTGGAAGAAGATCCTGATGACCGGTAAAACGGTGTTCTACAGTACTGAAAAAGTCCCGCTGTTTATTATTGCCAGTTCCGGGAATATAGAATCCGCTTTGAAAAAGGTTAATTCCGGAGATCTTCAGGTTTATGACATTATCGGTATACATCTGGTAGACAGTGACAAGGAAGTTGAAGGAATAACTACTGTCTCAAAAGATTATGTGGATTTCATTTTAGATAACAATATTGAAGAGGTAATGGTTGCAGTAAAAGCATCCAGTGTTCCGGAAGCCGATTGTGAGCGGTTGATACTAAACGGAATAGAATTAAATCTTTCGATAGAGGAATCAATAGGTTTCATCTCTGAAGATCAGAGTGTTCAGAGCATGGGAGTATATCCTGTTTTGAGCATAAAGAGCTTTTCATTTACGCAGGGACAGCTTATCTATCTTAGAATTAAAAGATTACTGGATATTCTTGTAAGTATCATTGGATTGTTGCTGTTGGGTCCCATAGCTTTATTTGTAAAGCTCGCTTATTTATTCTCCGGTGATAAAGCAAAAATCTTCTACAGCCAGAACCGTGTCGGAAAGAACGGAAAAGTATTTAAAATGTGGAAGTTCAGGACTATGGTTCCTGATGCTGATGTTAAGTTAAAGGAAATGCTTAAGGAAGAGAAATACCGTAAGCAGTGGGAGGAGAACCAGAAGATTGATGATGATCCGAGGATTACCAAAGTCGGTAATTTCTTAAGAAAGACATCAATTGATGAATTGCCGCAGCTGGTTAATGTGTTTATCGGCGAAATGAGTTTTGTAGGTCCCCGTCCTTTGATCGTCAATGAGCTTACATTACATGACGGATTAAAACTGTATCAGAAGGTAAAGCCCGGTATTACCGGCTGGTGGGGATGTAACGGAAGAAGCAATATTGAATATAGGGAACGTTTGGAATTAGAGTACTATTATGTCAGAAATGTCAGTCTCTATCTGGATGCGCTCTGCATCGTAAGAACGATATTTGCCGTTTTCAACAGAGATGGTGCTAAGTAAATATGAATGTAAAAATCTTAGTAGCGACTCATAAACCTTATTGGATGCCGGAGGATGAGATATATCTTCCGGTTCAGGTTGGCGCAGCAGGTGCTGCTTCTGATCTGGGTTATTCCAGAGATGATTCCGGTGACAATATCAGCAGCAAAAACAAGAATTACTGTGAACTGACGGGTCTTTATTGGGCATGGAAGAATTTGGATGCTGACTATGTCGGACTTGCTCATTACAGAAGGCATTTTACCCTTCGAAAGGGTTCAGACAAGAAGAACCTTCCGATAACCGGTGAGGAACTGAAACCTCTTTTGGAGAATTATGATGTCCTTCTTCCGCGTAAAAGGAATTACTTCATAGATACTACATATGATCAGTATGTTCATGCTCATCACAAAGAGGATCTTGATACTACGGAGGCCATATTAAAAGAAAGGTGTCCTGAATATCTTGACGCCTATAATAGGGTAATGAAAAGTACGAGCGGACACAGATTTAATATGTTCGTTATGAAAAAAGATATGTTTGATGAATATTGCAGTTGGCTGTTCAGTATCCTTTTTGAATTGGAAAAACGGTTGGATATTTCAAATTACAGTGCTTATGATGCCAGAGTTTTCGGTTTTGTAGGCGAAAGACTGCTTGATGTCTGGATAATGACGAATAAGGCAAACTATAAGGATATTCCTTATGTGTTTATGGAAAAACAGAACTGGTTTATAAAAGGTGGTAATTTTATCAAACGTAAGATAAAAGGTGAAAAACGTTGATGGTTACCGTAAAGAAATCAATTCGTAGAATTCTTGATAACAAAAGTTCAGGTGATACTGAGCAGTTGGCAAAGCGTGTCAACAGTTTTAAGTATGTTTCATTTGATATTTTTGATACATTAGTGAAACGTGATGTACCGGAACCTACGGACGTATTTGAAATCGTAGGAGAACGGATAAACGTTCCTGATTTTAAGCAGAAAAGAGTAAATGCAGAGAAGAGAGCTAGAGAAAAAAGTTCATATAGCGAAGTATCATTGAATGAGATTTACGATCAATTTACTGAGTTGAGCCAACAATTGCGTGCCCAGGCCATTACTGAAGAAATCAATGTGGAAATAGGCGTTTCTGTTCCCAACTTGGAATTGATAGATTTATATAATCAGCTTGTTAAGAATGCATATGTCGTTCTTATATCGGACATGTATCTTGATACCGATACAATAGAAAAAATAATGAATCATTGCGGTATTACCGGCTACAAAAAACTGTATGTTTCAAATGAAATAGGAATGACTAAACGATCAGGAGATCTTTTCCGTCATGTCCTGAAGGATATTGGTATTCTTCCCGGTGATTTAGTCCATATAGGCAATTCGTATTTTGGTGATTATCGGTTGGCACGCAAATGCAGTATTAGTTCATTCAAGGTAAGGACCGAAAGCATCAGAACAGCCAGGAAACATAAAGATGTTCTGTGTTATGACGAAAAAAAGAAGAGATACCTTAACTCGTTTATTAATAATCATATCCCCAATAATACGGAATATTATTTTCGATTTGGATACGAGAATCTTGGCCCATTGATGTATGGGTTTGTGTCTTGGTTGTTTTCTGAAGTAAAAAAAGAAAAAGTAGAACAGGTTTTCTTTTTATCCAGAGACGGCTATCCAATGCTCAAAGTTTATAAGAAGTTAGGATATGACAAGTCTGTGCCGGCATATTATTTTGAGGCATCGAGAAGAAGTCTCAGAGTTCCTGCTTTTAGCAGAAATATGACATATGAAGCAATTTTAAAAGAAATCTCTTTGCCTAGTAAAACCTGCATTGCCCAGATTATAGACGGATGGGGTTTAGACGCCGGAAAATACACCGGGTTGCTTAATAACTTGGGAATGAATCCAAATGATAATCTGGACAGAGAATCCTTGAAAGAGAATACTTCAATTAAAAACCTGTATGAGCTTCTTCATGATGACATAATGACAAATGCAGAAGAAGAGAAAAGAATGCTTGTTGGATATCTCAACCAGTTTGATTTTAGCAAGAAGACAGCAATTGTGGATATTGGTTGGCGTGGATCGATGCAGAGATATATTAACCAGGTGCTTGTTGAGCAAGGAAAGAATCCAAACGGAATACATGGATACTATATTGGATTGAGAGCTGATGCCAGATGGGTTCTTGGTGATGAACAGCTTAAGGCCAAAGGATATGCTTTTGATCAATTCAATAATGTTAACGATCAGAGTTTGGAAAGATTCTTCCTTGGTCTTCTTGAGATTCCGTTTCTTGAACAAAATGGTTCTGTTAAGAGATATGTAAAGAGTGGATCTTCATTTATTTCGGAAAGATACCCATACGAATACGAAGGCGCAGATGGCTCATTAACAAAAGAAGCTTTGCGGGTAAAGCAAATTCAGGAAGGTGCATTAGGTTTTGTAAGTGACTATATGTGCAGCATTGTTGGCGATTACGTTGGGAATGATTCCTCGATCATGTTCTCAAATTATTTCGAAATAGGAACTTCCCCTTGTCTATATGATGTAAAAGCATTTGGCGACATGGATTTTTTTGATAACGGTATCAATTTCAAGATGGCCAAGCCTTCTTCGTTATTCAAATACGTAATCAAACCGGGCAAGTTAAAAAAAGACCTATATGATGCAAGATGGAAAATTGGATTTTTGAAAGGCTTGATTAAGCTTCCGATTTCATATCAAAAACTGTTTGAAACATTGGTGAAGAAAAAGTGAAAAGTATGAGTACAAATGAAGTCGATATTTCAGTCATAATGGCAACATATAATCCTTCGTGGGATAAGTGCAGATTTACTCTGGATTCTATTATTGAACAGAGCGGTGTTAATTTTGAGTTGATCATTACTGATGATGGCTCATCCGAGAATTTGTTTGACAGAATTGATGAGTATTTAAAGAGTAAGGATTTCAGTAATTACAGACTTGTTGGGAATAAAACCAATCAGGGAACGGTAAAGAATTATTATTCCGGTATTTTATATGCCAAGGGAAAATATCTGAAACTTATAAGTCCTGGAGATGCATTGTTTAATGAGACGACATTGGCAAAGTGGATGAATTTTCTTTCCGAGAGCGGCAAGACATGGTCCTTTGGTAATTCTGTCTTTATCAGTGGCGGTGAAAATAATGAAGTTGTTGAAGTTCCGGCATTACCACGTGTAATTGATTGTTATACCAGTATGAAGGAAGATACATGCCGCTGGAATTATGTTGTGTTGGAAGATGTTGCTCTGGGTGCTGCTATTCTCTGTGAAAGACAGATTTTCGCTGAGTATCTTGAAAAGTTTGTCGGGACTGTATTGTTTGCTGAGGATGTTGCATTCAGTGCAATGATGTTTAATGGCTATGTACCTGCGTATTATGATGAAACCGTTATGTTTTACGAGTTTGGTTCAGGGGTTTCTACTGGCGAGAAAAAGTGGCTTGAACGGATTCATAAAGATTGGAGAATGGCTGAAAAGATAATAGTTTCTGCCGAAGATTGCGATAAGCTGCAGCTTAAAATGAAGAAAGCACTTCTGTCTGTTAATTCCGGGAGTGATACTAAAAAGAAAATTAGCAGAAATCTTCAAAAAGGCGGTGTAAAGAAAGTCATCAAGCATAGATTAAGTCCAAGAATGTCCGTAGTAGATGTTTCTTATTGCGGAAAGTGGTGGAATAATAAAGGCAAAAGTTGATTGTGAGATCTGTGTTGAAGTCAGAAAAGTAAGGTGTGAAAAAACATGAAAGTACCATTTGTTTCATTTCTTCCTATGGAAGAAGAGATTAAAAGCGATATAAATCTTGCTTTTGAGCGTGTGTTTGCACGTTCCTGGTATATTGAAGGTGAAGAGGACAAGAATTTTGAGAAGGCATTTGCTGAATATATTGGCGTAGATTATTGCATTGGTGTCGGAAACGGTTTGGATGCTCTGATGCTTGCACTTAAGTCACTTGGTATAGGTGAAGGTGATGAGGTGATAGTTCCGTCTAATACATTCATTGCTACTGCACTTGCTGTTTCTTATGTCGGGGCTAAGCCTGTGCTGGTTGAACCGGATATAAGCACTTACAATATTGACCCTTCTCTGATTGAGGAGAAGATTACAGACCGGACAAAAGCCATAATACCTGTTCATCTGTATGGGCAAGCTTGTGATATGGATTCCGTAATGAGCATTGCAAGTAAATATGATTTGCGTGTTATTGAAGACTGTGCCCAGGCACATGGGGCTTTGTATAAAGGTAAGAGAGTCGGATCTTTTGGCGATCTGGCAGCCTTCAGTTTTTATCCCGGAAAGAATTTGGGCGCTTTGGGTGATGCAGGTGCCGTCGTAACCCGGGATTCCGAACTCGCAAAAATGGTCAGGGCTTTAGGCAATTACGGGTCAGATTTTAAATATCATCATATTTATAAAGGAAATAACAGCAGACTTGATGAACTGCAGGCTGCATTCCTTTCGGTAAAGCTAAAACAGCTTGACCGCATGAATGAAGAAAGAAGACGAATTGCTGATTGTTATACCAAGGGAATTAAGAATTCAAAGATTATTCTGCCTGTTGTTAGATCAGAGTGTTTGCCTGTTTGGCATATATTTGCTGTTCGATGTGATGAACGTGATGCTTTGGAGAAGCATTTGAATCAGAAAGGAATAGGAACAAATAAGCACTATCCGATCCCGATACATCTTCAGCAGTGTTATAAAGATCTGAGCTTATCAAAGAATGATCTGCCAATTGCTGAAAAGATAAGCGAAACAGAGCTGAGTCTGCCGATGTTTTACGGAATGTCGGATGATGATATACAATATGTAATAGATGTAATCAACGAGTTCTAAGGAGGAGATTGCTTGCATTTAAGAGAACTGCGAATTGAAGATGCACCGCTTATGCTTGAGTGGATGCATGATGAGAGAGTTGTTGGGAATCTGAGAAGTAATTTCAGTTCCAAGACTCTTGATGATTGCTATTCTTTTATATCTTCAGCAATTACCGAAACTAATATTCATTTGGCGATAGCGTCTGATGAAGATGAATATATGGGCACTGTCAGTCTCAAGAATATTGAGGAAGGAAGTGCTGAGTTCGCGATAACCGTAAGATATGCTGCCATGAGCAAAGGTTATGCCTGGTTTGGAATGGAAGCAATTATCAATAAGGCATTTAACGAGTTAGGTTTAGAGAGCGTTTATTGGTGTGTTTCCAGAGAAAATAACAGAGCAGTCAGATTTTACGATAAGCACAACTTCCACGAAGTTGTTGATGTCCCGGTTAAAGTCCTGGAACGATATGAGGGAACAAATAACCTGAAGTGGTATTCGGTTCTTAAAGGTGACGAGTTTAATGTCAAAGAATCTGTTGCCGGTTGTAAGGTAATACACATCAATACGATTCCTACGGTCAATGCAGGTGAGCTTTCTTTCTTTGAATCCTCACACGACATAGCATTTGACATAAAGAGAATCTATTACATATCCAAAGTTCCTGAAGGCGTTAGACGTGGATTTCATGCCCATAAGAGTTTGAAGCAGCTCCTTTTCTGCCCATATGGACGCATTCAGCTTATACTCGAGAACCAATACGGAAGAGAAGAGATCGATCTTAAAGACCCGAGTATCGGTGTTGTTATTGAACAGTGTACTTGGAGAGAAATGCTGTGGTTACAGAAGGATTCTGTTCTTTGCGTTGCTGCTTCTGATTATTATGATCCTGATGATTACATAAGAGATTATTCGGAATTTAAGAGCATGATAAAAGTCTGATAGTGTTATTGGAATGAATGATATAATATCGAAGATATAAACTTTATATTTTCTTTATGGGCTTTAGTCATGATAAAAGATAGCATTAATAGTTTTTTTGATAAAAGAGACACGGCAGATTTGTCGTGGCGTTTTATTGTTAATTTCCGTGCATTTTGTTATCGAATAATCAATAAACAGCCTAATTATCTAAAGAAAAATATTGAGTTTCATAATAAGTATTCTGGTAAAAGATGTTTTATTCTTGGTAATGGCCCCTCGCTTAACGATTTAGAATTTGGATTGTTGAAAAATGAGTATGTTTTTACTGTTAATATGCTCATGGATCATGAGAAGTTTTATGATTTGAATTCTAATTTCCATATTATGATCGATCCGGTTATTTTTGATGTAAAAGAGGATAGCGGATTAGATAAATTTCATTATGTTCGAAAAATCGATAAATTGAGTAAAAACAAAGATGTTGTTTTGTTTGCACCATTTAAATGTGCTCATACTATTGAAAAATTAGGAATAGACAAGACTGTTAATGTTAGGTATTTGTTGGATTACGAACATTATAAAAGCATAAATAGCATAGCCATTGATAAAACTATGCCAGGATTCAACAAGGTTATTCAATACGCAATAGCGATTGCTATTTATATGGGATTTAAAGAAATAAATCTTTTAGGCTGTGAAGAAACAAATATTATTCCATATATAAACCTGCTGATGACGGGTGAGACTGATAATGATCATTGTTATAAAAATACAGCTGAAGAAAAGAAAAGTTGGATTAACAGGGTGAATAGCCAAGGAATTAGCTGGTTATTTGCTGATCAGGCTAAGGTGTTTAAAAGATATGAATTACTGTCTGAATACTGTAGAAATAACCAAATCAAACTTCAGAATTTAACACCTTGTTCCTTAATTAACAGTATAGATAAGGCTTCTTTAGATACGGTTCTTGGAAGCAATCAGGAATAAATTCAAAAAAATAAAATATTTGACAAATACCCCTCGGGGGTATATTGTTGCGTTATAAAACGGTATACCCCCATAGGGTATACATGCCGGAGGTTAGACTATGTCTGAGAAGAAGTGCCCGCATTGCAGAACCAAAGACAGAAGTGAAGAAGAGATAAAGGATCTTATTACCCGGCTTAACCGCATAGAGGGACAGATCAGGGGCATCAGGAAGATGGTTGAAGAAGATGCCTACTGTGTTGATGTATTAACGCAGGTAAGTGCTGCAAAGTGTTCGTTGAACAGTTTCTCAAAGGTTCTATTGGGAAATCACATCAGAACTTGTGTCGCCGAAGACATCAGGAACGGCTCAGATGAGAAAACTGAGGAGTTGGTTGAGCTCCTTCAGAAACTTATGAAATAATAATCAACCTTAGAATGCGTAATCCGGGTGGATAACAGTAACGTTAAAACAGATAAATATTTAGTAACAGGTATGAGCTGCGCAGCCTGCCAGTCGCACGTGGAGAAAGCGGTGAATGGTGTGGAAGGCGTAACTTGCTGTAATGTTTCACTCCTTACCAATTCCATGAGTGTTACTGGATCTGCTGATCCTGATGCAATCATTAAAGCGGTAGAGGCGGCTGGATATGGTGCTTCTCTTGAAACGAAGTCTGCCTCTTCCAAGGGAAATGTTTTAGACAGTATGGAAGAGCAGCTCAAGGATAGGGAGAAACCCGTTCTTATAAGGAGGCTGATCAGCTCGCTGGTCTTCCTTCTTATACTTATGTATTTTTCAATGGGTGTATCAATGTGGGGCTGGCCGGCACCATCGTTCCTGGAACATAACATGATTGGCATCGGAATCATTGAGATGCTGCTCTCCGGTATCGTGATGGTCATCAACAAAAAGTTCTTTGTGAATGGTTTCAGAGCGCTCCTGCACAAGGGAACAAACATGGATACCCTTGTTGCCATGGGTTCAGGAATATCCTTTGTTTATAGCGTTGTAACATTGTTAATGATGACAACGGTGCAGTCTCATGAGTCCCAGATGGCTCTTATGGACGATCTGTATTTTGAATCCGCTGCCATGATCGTAACCCTCATTACGATAGGAAAACTTCTTGAGGCAATCTCAAAGGGAAGGACAACAAATGCTCTCAGGGGCCTTCTTGATCTGCAGCCTAAGATCGCCGTTGTATTAAGATCCGGCAGGGAAGAAACAGTTCCGGTGGAGGAAGTGTCTGCAGGTGATATTTATGTGGTCAGACCCGGTGGTTCAATACCTGTTGACGGCGTTATTGTGGAAGGTGATTGTGCAGTTGATGAATCTGCACTCACGGGAGAATCCGTTCCTATTGACAAGACCATTGGAGATGATGTCTCGGCAGGTACTATCAATAAGTCAGGATATATAAAATGCCGTGCGACCAAAGTCGGTGAGGATACCACATTGGCACAGATCATTAAAATGGTAAGCGACAGTGCCGGATCAAAGGCTCCGATTGCAAGAATAGCTGATAAGGTTTCAGGTGTATTTGTTCCTGCGGTCCTTATCATTTCTGCGATTGTATTCATTATCTGGATGGTCATAAGCAAGGAAGTGGGATATTCACTTACCAGGGCAATTTCCGTTCTCGTGGTAAGCTGCCCGTGTGCATTAGGTCTTGCGACTCCGGTGGCCATAATGGTGGGAAACGGCGTCGCTGCCAAACATGGTATTTTGTTTAAAACATCCGCTTCACTGGAACAGACCGGAAAAGCTGAGATAATCGTTCTTGATAAGACGGGAACTATTACCAGTGGCATTCCGGTTGTGACGGACGTTATTCCTTCTGACGGCATAAGTGAAACGGAACTTCTCAAATATGCATACGCACTTGAATACGGAAGTGAGCACCCGCTGGGGAAAGCTGTAACAGCATATTGCTCATCTCATGATATTGAGTTGATAAGAATAGAAGACTTTATGGTTCATTCCGGAAACGGTCTTGAAGGTACCGTGGAAGGTAAAACTATAAAGGGTGGAAATGCCAGATACATCAGATCCGCAGATGAAGAGCTGAAGAAAAAAGCAGAAGAACTGGCAGGTCACGGAAAAACGCCTTTATTCTTTGAATTAGAAGGAAGGACCATAGGTATAATTGCCGTTGCGGATACTATCAGGGAAGATTCAGCTAAAGCAGTTGATGAAATGAAACGCATGGGCTTCTACACGGTAATGCTTACGGGTGATAACAGCAGAACAGCTGAGAGTATCGGCAGGGCTGCCGGCGTTGACATGACAATAGCAGAAGTGCTTCCGGGTGATAAAGAAAAGTATGTAAAGGAACTACAGAAATATGGCAAGGTGATAATGGTGGGTGACGGCATAAATGACACTCCGGCATTGACTGCGGCAGATATCGGTATGGCAATCGGTGCAGGAACGGATATTGCAATCGATGCAGCAGACTGTGTGTTAATGAAGTCAAATCTAAAAGATGCCGCCGCAGCCATAAGGATTTCCAGAAGAACTATCAAAAACATTCATGAGAACCTTTTCTGGGCCTTCATATATAATATTGCTCTCATACCGGTCGCTGCGGGAGCTTATGCGTCTTTGGGCATTGCGATGACACCGATGTTTGGCGCTGCGGCGATGAGCTTATCAAGCTTTACCGTTTGCATGAATGCTCTAAGACTGAATCTGGTCAAACCATATGAAACAAAACGTGACAGGGCCGGAAATGACATTAGAAGCAGACTTGCTGAGTTTGAGAATGAAATAAAACAGGAAATAAAATCAGAAAAGGAGATTATCAAAATGGAAAAGACAATTCAGATCGAAGGCATGATGTGTGGACACTGCGAAGCTACTGTAAAGAAGGCTTTGGAAGCTCTTGACGGGGTTGTATCTGCCGATGTATCCCATGACAAGGGAACAGCTGTCATTGAACTCACGAAAGACGTAGCGGATGATGTTCTTACCAAGGCTGTTGAGGACAAGGATTTCAAGGTTGTAACTATCAAGTAATTCTGATTTAGCCAAGTTGTCTCTCTTAATGTATAATTAGTATGTTTTTGGGGGACAATATGATACACATTCTTATAGTAGAAGACGAGAAACCTATATCCAATCTTATCCGCATGAGCCTCACGAAGGCCGGATATAACTGCACATGCGCATTTGACGGTGAGGAAGCATGGAATCTGATTTCCTCGAATCCATATGACCTGATCCTGCTTGATGTAATGATCCCTAAGATAGACGGATTTACACTGATGCAATATATCCGCCCGATGAAGGTGCCGGTAATATTCCTTACTGCCAAGAACATGGTTCAGGATAAGGTAAGGGGACTGGAGCTTGGTGCAGAGGATTACCTTCCCAAGCCTTTCGAAATCATCGAACTGCTTGCCAGGGTAAATGTTGTTTTGCGCCGTTATAACAAGACAGATACGGAGATCAACATTGCTGGTCTCACTATCGATACGAAGGCCATGATCGTTTATAAGGACGGATATCAGATTCCGTTAACTCCGAAGGAGTACGAACTGCTCCTGTTGTTTTGCAGGAATCCCGGAATTGCCATGTACCGTGAAACGATATATGAACGTGTATGGAATGAACCGTTCCCGTATGGAAGCAAGACGGTTGATCTGCATGTTCAGAGACTTCGTAAAAAACTCGGCTGGGAGGAAGTAATCCATGCCGTGCCTAAGGTCGGATACAGACTGGAGGCTTAATTAATGAGTTTCCGACAGAGACTGGTTCTTGTAATGGTCTGGCTTCTCACGCTGAGTTACGGCATGGGAGGCGTTCTGCTTATACGCCAGAATTTCAGCAGTTCCATGAACCAGGCTCAGTCAAATGTCGAAGAATCTTATGAGATGATCCTCAAATCGGTTGAACTTGTAAACTTCGTTGACATTCAACAGGATTTCTCCAGTATAAGCAGTGCATTGGAGAGAATGAATACAGCTGAGAGCGTTGTCGGAATGAGCCTTAAAAGAGGTGACGCCGTATTGTATCAGTCAGGTGAAGCCATCGAAAAGAATGATGAGAATGAATCTGAGTTCTCATCGCTGCTCTTTTCAAGAGATACAAGACACCTTTATCAGATAAGTGGATTGCTTAAAACGAATGGCAAGCCGCTCAAACTTGTCGTTTTATATGATATTTCAGCTGTTTATACCGCAAGAGACGAGCAGATCAGGACGTATCACCAGGTGTTGATCGTTTTGCTTATTGTTGGAGGCGTTACCGCGTGGCTTACGGCTTTCTTAATGACGAAACCGTTGGTTAAGGTCTCAAAAACTGCCCGCGAGATTTCATCCGGAAATTATGATGCCAGAGTAAATCCCAAGACTCATGATGAGATAGGTCAGTTGGGTGCGGATTTCGACAACATGGCCGAGAAACTGTCTGAGAATATCAACGAACTCAAGATTTCAATGGAGCATCAGGAAATGTTCATGGGAAGCTTTGCGCATGAACTGAAGACTCCGATGACATCAATTATCGGATATGCAGATCTTCTGAGAAGTGACTCATTAAGTCATGAAGAATCCCAGGAAGCTGCAAATTACATTTTCTCTGAAGGTAAAAGACTTGAAGCTCTGTCATTCAAACTCCTGGATCTTCTCATGATGAGAAATCAGAACCTCAACATGGTTCCTACTGATATGAAGCACATGATAGAGAATCTCACTTTCCATTTGAGACCTGTTTACAAGAAGAGAAATATTGACCTCCAGTGCCGTTGCGAACCAGCCATGTGCATGGTCGAGCCCGACCTTTTCGGTTCGGTCATTGCCAACCTTGTTGACAATTCCCGTAAGGCCATGGATAACGGCGGAAATATAATGATCATGGGTGATTCCGTAAACGGCGAATACCGTATACGAGTAATTGATAACGGAAGAGGTATGCCGGAAGAAGCAATTAGACATATTACCGAGGCGTTTTACCGTGTTGATAAGTCCCGTTCGAGAGCGCAGGGAGGCGCCGGACTGGGACTGACGCTTTGTAAGGAGATAATCGGACTTCACCAGGGCAAGATCAAGTTTGCTTCAAGAGAAGGAAACGGCACCTGCGTTACTGTAACCATAAAGGAGATTACAGGATGAGAAAAACGGGTGCGGTCTTGATAGCTACGGTTTTTGTTTTACTGGCGGCAACTCTCGGCTGGTATCTGCCGCTTGTTGTGTTTAATTTTGACGACACACTGTCTGAGAGAAAACAGATGGATCTCGACATTGAGCGTATTAATCTCACATACAGGGATGACTTATCCTTAGCCCAGAAGATAGACATAGTTAAATACGATGCTTTCTATGATGATTACATAGAACTGGAAAAGGGTATTTTTAATCAGGATGAAGACATTAAACAGATCGTCACTGATTTCCTTGCCGGATTTACGGGTTACAGATTCAATTTTGCTGATACAAATTATTATGCTGCTCCGAATCTTATAAACCTCTCAAATAACAGAGGAACCATCGTTTTCTGGTTTGTATCATGCTGGGCAGAATCCGGCTGGTCATTCTCGTTTGTCATTGATGATAAGACGGGAGCGATCCTGAATTGTGCTATTTATGGTGATCCATATAATTGGGACGATGTCTTTTCAGATTACGTCACGTTTAAAGACCCGTATGAGGACATTTGCGAGAAATACCGTAACGCCATCTATAATCACTATTCGAAAAGAATTGATGCAAAGTTCATAACGTACCATCAGGTTCAGGAATGGGGAGAGGACGATGCGATGGGGTATCGGATGATTTTCAGGGATAACAGGGATGATACTTTTGAGATTACGGTGAACATCTCTCTGGCTAACGGATATATCCACACATTCTGATTTGTTTACAATTGATGCCGTTTTGATGCCGATTTAGTACTTTTTTGATTTTTTCCTTTGCAATAATATGCTCAGAAGTTAAGCGAAGGAGGAAAGAAAATGTTTCCGGATTTAGCAGTTAGATTTAAGAATTATGCCGCAGATATGGGGAGCGGATTTGTTGTGATTGCGGGCTTTTTGCTCGCAATCACAATGGTGTTTGTAATGGTTTTCGCACGTTGGACCGGAGTAAAGAACAATTCTTCCGCTTATGTAAATTCAGAAAAACCTCATGTGGAATCAACAGTAGAAGATACGGGCCATGTATCTCTGATTCTGCCTGAACTGGATTAATGATCAGAAATTATTAATCCTCACCGACAAAAACATTCCAGGATGCAATCTCCGAATTATTTATGGTCTTCATGACGAGCTTTGCATTATCGAGAAGATAGTCGCTGTGGCCCGAAGACCAACCGCGACCGACCAGTTCCTTGATAACCATACCGCTTATTTCTTCAATCAGATCGATCTTGTCTGAACTCACCTCTTCGCTCATTTGGCTGAGCTTTATAAGCGGTTCAACAGCACTTTTCAAGGTGGTAAAATCCTTCATCGCTCTGAAACGCCATTTGTAATATGGCATATATCGGCCATTCATAAGGAACAATGCCGCGGAAATCTTGTATATGAATTCCGTAACACAGAAGTAAGCAGCGCCGATGTCACCACGCTTAATGGAGCGATCATAATTGAATTGCCCGGTTTTACCCGCCATGGCAAGGTCTGCAGCGACTTTCTTCTTTAATACATCTTCAGGATAATATCCTTCCCAAACATTTCTTATAGCAGTAAATTCGCCCGAAGGGTCACGGAAAACCTTTCCGTTGACAGCTTCGGCTAAATGCATTTGCGGAGTGGCGAGCCATTCTTCTGTTGTAATTGGAGCGTGAGTCATTCCCGTGTGCTCATAGTAGAATTCTTCAATGCTGTGAACACCTACACGGTGGCTTCTCGCACCGGTCATGATTCGGCTCGGTTCAGCCATTCCTATATCAAGTCTGTGATTTAATATGAATTCTTCTACGGGAAGTTCATCGTATGCTCGCTGGAGATCATCACCAATCTTCTTTTTCAGTTCTTCCGGAAGCCAGAGACAGAATCCCGGAGCATAGTCGTGATCCCTCGAGATGTAGTCATCATATCCGAAGCATTCGGAGGTCTGGCCTGCCAGGCCTGCCGCTATCTGATCCTTATATTCAGCGAAATCTTTCTCGAGCATGGGAAGACCATATTCTTCGAAAAACACTTCTGATATTTTAAGTCCGTTCCACATATAAATTCCTTTACGAAATGCAAATTAAAAAGAAGCGCTGATGTGATCAACGCTTCTTCTATTCTACATCAATTGTATTGAATATTTACTTGTTAGCCATCTGCTGAGCCTGAACTGCCGTTATGCAGATAACGCCTGCGAGTTCATCAACGCTGCATCCTCTTGAGAGGTCGTTGACGGGTGCTGCAAGTCCTTGGAGGAAACTGTAAGCTTCTGCCTTACCGATTCTCTGGATGAGTTTATATCCGATGTTTCCTGCCTCAAGGTTAGGGAAGATGAGGACGTTTGCCTGACCTGCAACGGGAGAGCCGGGAGCCTTGGATGCTCCGATCTCAGGAACGATGGCAGCATCGAGCTGTAATTCGCCGTCGAGCATGATGTCAGGATATTTTTCCTTAGCGATCTTAACTGCTTCAACTACCTTGTCAACGAAGGGATGATCTGCTGAACCCTTTGTAGAGTGGCAGAGGAATGCAACCTTGGCCTTTTTGCCGATGAGCGCTTCAAAAGATGCTGCAGATTCTGCACCGATCTCAGCGAGTTCTTCAGGATTGGGATCCTGCATCAATGCACAGTCAGCGCAGAGGATGATTCCGTCTTCGCCGAATTCGCAGTCGGGAATGTCGAACATGAATGCGATGGATGCGATCTTTCTCTCGGGTGCTGTCTTAATGATCTGAAGGGCAGGGCGGAGCATGTCTGCTGATGTGTGGCATGCACCTGATACGAGTCCGTCAGCATCACCTGACTTAACCATCATGATGCCGAATGTAAGCTTGTCACCGGAGATTAATTCTTTTGCCTTCTCGAAAGTCATGCCTTTCTTTGCTCTGATCTCAGCAAGAAGAGTTGCGTACTTATCGATCTCTGTTGACTTTGTGTGATCGAGTATCTGTACACCTGTAAGATCAGCGCCGAGTCTTTTTGCGGAATCCATAACCTCTTCTTCGGTACCGATGATGATTGGAGCAGCAGTGCCTTCGGCGAGTACCTTTGCAGCTGCAAGAATTGTTCTGTCGTCTTCTGATTCGGGAAGAACGATTGTCTTAACGTCGCTTCTTGCTCTTTGTTTGATTGTCTCGATAAAACTCATATGTAACTCTCCTTAAAGAAAATCGAATCCTTCAAATCTCGGCTTACCGGGATATGTCTTTGCCTGTTCGTCGCCTCTTAAAACTCTTAATGCGGCAGCTCTCATAGCTTCGTGCTCAAGCTCGCCGGGATAGGAGGCGATGGGTGCGATCCAGCCGCATGCTTCAGTGATGCCGTCAAGCACGTCCTGGAAACGCATAAGGCCGCCTGTTAAGACGATGCCGTCAACTTCGCCGTGAAGAACGCATGCCATGGAACCGATCCACTTTGTGATCTGATAGATCATGGCATTCCAGATAAGCTGTGCCTTAGGATCGCCTGCTTCAACCATCTCGTGGATCGTATCTGAATTTGATGTGCCGAACCAGGAGGAGAGACCGCCTGTAGCAAGACAGAGGCTCCTGATCTCATCCTTCGGTCTGTCATATAACTTGGTGAGAACATCTGTAACTGCCATTGTTCCCATTCTCGTAGGAGTCATCGGGCCGTCTCCGCCGCTTCCGTCATTGGCATCAATCATTCTGCCGTGCTGATGAGCGGTGATCGTAATGCCGCCGTCGATGTGGCATACGATAAGGTTCATCTCGTTATATTTTTTGCCAACGCTCTTAGCATACTTGTGAGCAGTAGCTCTGAGGTTAAGAGCGTGAGTAGCGGATGTTCTGTATATACCTTTTACACCTGTGATTCTGGCAACATCCTGATATTCATCAACAACAATGGGGTCAACCATGAGAAGTCTTCCACCGAATTCGTCGTGAAGTCTCTTTGCCATCTGAACGCCCAGCATGCTTGAGTGATAAACGCCGCCTTTTGCTTCACGGACGTCGTTTATGAGTTTGTCGTCCACTTCATATGTGCCGCCTTCGATCGGGTAGCATGCGCCGCCTCTTCCGACAATGGCATCAACTCCTGTTAGATCAATGTTGTTATCTTTTAGCCACTTCATTACATATTCCATGCGGTAATCCAGCTGATCGTTAATAGTGGGGAAATTCTTTAGAATCGCTGAATCGTGAAAAACATTACCTTCGAGTACGCTTTTTTCGTTCTCGAAAAACTCAACCTTGGTTGACGTGCTGCCAGGATTTACAACGAATATCCTGTATACTTTTGAATCTGACATAGAAATTTCCCTCTTTTCTTAAAGATAACTAGGACAGTATACACGCAGTATGCCTAAAAAATAAATATAATTTTTCTTCAGTTTATTTATCAAAAACCATCAAGTTTTGATGAATAACAAACAAATCTTAGATATAATTGTTAGCGGAAAACGAACCGCGGATTGTTGTGATTGATGTGGGATGGCGTGTTCGTATGGGGAGGATAGGATGGACGATAAAAAAATAAGCAAAGGCTTATCGGTAACTTCAATTATTCTGATAGCACTTACCGCTATCGTATTATCAATGAATTCAGCCAACAGTCTGGTTTACGGCAGGTATGCTTATCCGTTCGGAGCAATATTCATAGCAGCGTTTGCAATACCTCTTTTGATGATACTGATATTGTTGTCACGTTATGTGAAGTCTACGGATACGATGGAAGACATGATTGCTACGATAGCTGTAAGGTATGCAATTTTCGGATGGTTCTTTGTATTTGTAATATTGTTCAGTGAAGTGCTTATTTTTCTGTTCGTTCCTGATTTTTATGCTGCGAACCACATGAACATAACGTTGGTTATGAATTCATTCAATGTTTGCGTTATCTGTACTTCTGTTTTGGCAATTGTTTTGCGTGATGTGCCTGCTTACAGGATTGAGAAGAAGAAGATGAAGGTCGGACAGCTCTTTCTTCTGATTATGATGATGTATGGACTTACACAAGTTGGCGCCCTTATGGGAATGCCGATTCATTTTGCTCTGTCTGCATTCAGCCTGTCAGATGAATCGAGTTTGGTAGATGTTCAGAACATGTTTACTGATGCCGGAGTAGTTGTCAGAATACTGTCAATTGGTATCCTTCCTGCGATTTTTGAAGAACTTCTGTTTAGAAAGTTCCTTATTGACAGGACTATACGCTATGGTGAATTTATCAGTTGTGCCATGTCCGGAATAATGTTTGGCCTCTGGCATGGAAACTTCCAGCAGTTCTTCTTTGCATTTTTCGTTGGCGTAATGTTTGCCTTTATCTATATCCGAACCGGAAACATTATTTATACCATGATCATGCATGCGAGTTTGAATCTTGTGACAGCGACGGTAACTACGCAGTTGCTTCTTGAACTCATGAAAAAAATGGGATTTGACACTGAGACGGGAACTGTTGTTGCTGCAGAAAACCCTTCTGAATACATAAGCGGACTTATTCCGATAATGCTGCTTTTACTTTTGTGGGTAGGCCTATTGACATCATTCCAGATCGTAGGTTTCATAATGCTGATTGTTAAGCGTAAGAAGTTTAAGCTTGCTGCAATGCCTGGTGAGCCGGGGAGGAAGGAGATACTTCGCAAACTTACTCACAGCCCATATATGTGGGTGTTCTTTTCTTTCGCTCTGCTCCTGTTCGTATATACTTATCTGCCGGATATTGTGGCATTCTTCTACACGACTTTGGGTTAAGACTATTAGCTAAGTGAAAAATAAAAGAGGTTGTCATAATGACAACCTCTTCTATTAGCAATTAATCAGTTGACTGAGATTACTTCTTGCACTTCTTAGAAGGCTTTGTGTTAACCTTATCCTTGAGTGCCTTACCAGCCTTGAACTTAGGAGCTGTGCAAGCCTTGATCTTTGTAGCAGCGCCTGTCTGAGGGTTACGGCCTGTTCTAGCAGCTCTCTCAGAAGTCTCGAATGTACCGAAACCTACGAGCTGAACCTTACCCTTGTTCTGAAGCTCATCAGAAACAACCTCGATGAAAGCCTTAACTGCAGCATCAGCATCCTTCTTGGAGATGTCAGCCTTAACAGCGATAGCATCAACTAATTCCTGTCTGTTCATTATTAAATCCTCCCTGAATATGGGTTAAAAACTTTGCCGTCACGGCCTTTGACCGCCGACAATGTCGATATTATAAAGTTCTTTGACATTAAAAACAAGAGAATTTGAGGGTTTTTAGCAGATTTTTTTGCCTGAAACCCTTGATTTTAGGGATTTTCAGACTATGCCCTCCACATATTGACACCTGAACAAGGCTCTGATAATATAATGAACAAATGAACATATGAGCAATCGTTCATATGATACCCGGAAGGAGATACGGAAATGGCACATAATCACGCTGAATTACTTGATCATATTAGGGCTGATATGCCTGCTGATGAACTTTTACAGGACTTGGGTGATCTGTTCAAGGTTTTCGGTGATACCACCAGGATCAAGATCATGTACGCACTTTACGAAGACGAGATGTGTGTTTGCGCCATAGCCGAACTCATTGGAATGACACAGTCTGCCGTATCACATCAGCTTAAGGCTCTTAAGGCAGCAAATCTTGTTACCAGCAGACGCGAGGGAAAAACAATTTATTACCGTTTATCTGACGAACACGTAAAGTCGATCATCGCTCAGGGATATGAACACATAACAGAGTTATAAAAATTGAAGGAGATATACATATGAAAAAGACATTTGAACTCGAAGACCTCGATTGCGCTAATTGCGCCATGAAGATGCAGGAAGCTATTCTGAAAATCCCCGGAGTACAGAACTGTGAAGTTAACTTCATCAAGCAGAAGATGACTTTGGAAGCAGATGATGCCGAATTCGATAAGATCGTAAAGCTCGCTGTAAAAGCAATTGCAAAAGTTGAACCTGACTGCACAGTATTATTGTAATTGAATACGCCGCAGCCTCCGGGTTGCGGCTTTTTTAGGGTTATAGATTATGAAGTATAAACTTACGCGCAAACAAAAGAAGATGCTCATCAGGATAATTATCGCCTTCGCTCTGCTGGTGGTAATCTCCGTTGTGCTGCATTTTATCGAACTCCCCTGGTGGGCAGAATTACTGATCTATGCAGTACCATATGTTATTTCCGGGTTTGATGTTCTTAAGACTGCGTTCATCAATCTCATTCACGGTCAGATCTTCGATGAGAAGTTTCTTATGATGGTTGCCACCGTCGGTGCTTTTGCAACAGGAGAGTACCCTGAAGCTTCTTTAGTAATGCTCTTTTATCAGGTCGGAGAGCTGTTCCAGAGCATTGCTGTCGGAAGATCGCGTAAGTCCATAGCGAAGCTTATGGATATCAGGCCTGACAGTGCTACAGTCATAAGAGACGGACAGGAGATAGAGGTATCGCCTGATGAAGTTGAGGTAGGTGAGACCATCGTAGTCAAACCCGGTGAGAAGATCCCGCTTGACGGCGTCATCATCGAAGGACAGAGCTCTGTAAACCAGGCTGCCCTTACCGGTGAATCTGCTCCTGTTGATAAGGCTTACAGCGATAATGTAATATCCGGAACGCTTAATCTTACGGGCGTAATCAAGGTTAGAACAACATCTGCTTTCGGCCAGAGCACGGTATCCAAGATACTCGAACTTGTTGAGAACGCTTCTGACAAGAAGGCGAAGGTCGAGAACTTCATTACTAAATTTGCGAGATACTATACTCCTGCTGTTGTTTTCGCAGCTTTGGCTCTTGGCATTATCCCGCCTCTGTTTATTGGAATAGGAGAGATAGAGGTGTGGAAAACATGGCTTACGAGAGCCTGTGTATTCCTTGTCGTCTCGTGTCCCTGTGCTCTCGTTGTATCCGTTCCGCTGTCTTTTTTCGGCGGTATCGGCGGAGCATCCAAGGACGGTATCCTTATCAAAGGTGCAGGATACATGGAAGTCTTATCCAAGATCGATACTGTTGTTTTCGATAAGACGGGAACACTTACAAAAGGCGTTTTCGCAGTGGATGACATTCATCCGAATCTTATCAGCAGTGCAGAGTTATTGGATATTGCAGCCTGCTGTGAGAGTTTCTCGAGCCATCCTGTTGCGCAGTCAATCGTAAGAGCGCATGAAGGCCATATCGATAAGTCTCTGATCGGCGACGTTGAAGAGATTGCAGGCAAGGGGATAAAGGCTGTTGTTGAAGGAAAAACCTACTATTGCGGAAATGGCCAGCTTATGGAATCGTGCGGTGCTGACTGGCATGAATGCCATCTGACGGGAACCATTATTCATATCGCAAGACTTGATAACGGTGTGTGTGAATATTTGGGTCATATAGTAATCAACGATCAGATAAAAGAAGACGCCGAAGATGCGATCAGGAGCCTTAAGTCTGTCGGTGTTAAGCGACTGATAATGCTTACGGGCGACAAGAAGAATGTGGCTGAGAATGTAGCAGGTAAGCTTGGACTTACGGGATTTTTTGCTGAACTTCTTCCTGCTGACAAGGTAACGAGAATGGAAGAGATCCTTAAGGGCGGAAAAGGCAAGGTTGCGTTTGCCGGAGACGGCATAAATGATGCTCCGGTTCTTATGCGTGCTGATTGCGGTATTGCCATGGGCGCGATGGGTTCTGATGCTGCAATCGAATCTGCGGATGTTGTCCTCATGGATGACAAACCATCTAAGATTGCAGATGCAGTTAAGATAGCCAGAAAGACAATGAGGATCGTGTGGGAGAACATAATTTTCGCGCTTGGCGTAAAGGCTGTTATCCTTATCCTTGGCGCACTTGGTATTGCGAATATGTGGCTTGCCGTATTCGGTGATGTCGGAGTTCTAATCATCGCAATACTTAATGCCATGAGGTGTATGAGAAGAATTAAGGTATAATCTCGGTGATGACATTGAAGTGATTTGTGAAATGCTTAATTATCAAATCACGTGGGGAGTTACTATAGCTGACTATGTTTGATCCGAAGACAGACCATTATCCGTATCCTTTTGAGACGGACCGTCATTATCTTAAGCTGAAAAAGAACAGAGGATATGTATTTGATACGTCTTATCCTTATATTGATAAATCCGGTTGGTTCAGATTCAAACAGAAGATGGTGCGGATACTTCTTTACACGATTGTTTTTAACGTGGCGACGATTCGGCTTGGACTTAAGATCGAAGGACGCGAGAATCTGAAAAAACATAAGGAAGATCTTAGTAACGGCGTTGTCTCTGTCTGCAATCATGTCCATATGTGGGATTATATAGCGGTAATGAAGGCTGTTCGTCCAAACAAACCGTATCTTCTCGCTTGGGATAAAAATGTTAACGGTGAGAACGGAACGCTGATCAGGCTGGTGGGAGGCATTCCGATTCCGGAGAACACGGTTGCCGGCCAGAAAGTTTTTCTTAAATCAATAAGTGAGCTTCTAAACGATAACGGATGGCTTCACATTTATGCGGAAGGCAGTATGTGGGAATATTATGCGCCGATACGGCCTTTTAAGAGAGGAGCTGCGCTTATTGCGGTAAGTAATGACAAGCCGATAATCCCGCTCGGAATCTCATACAGGGAACCGGGATGGATAAGAAAGCATGTTTTCCGTCAGATAGCGGTATTAACTTTGCGGATAGGAGAACCGCTGTTTCCGGATAAGGATCTTAAACCCAAAGACAGGGAGAAGGACCTTACGGTTCGTGCACATAATGCTGTTTGCTCCCTTGCCGGAATTGACCCCGAAAAGAACCTGTATGAACCTGAATATAACAGTTCAACCCGTATAGATTATTACACTACAACATATGGTGTCGGCTATCGGGGATCAAGATAAAACACGAAAATAGGTATAACTGTTAAGGTGTGTTATTGTAATAGTATCGGTTATCTGTTGATAATAAGATTAGGATTTGTGCTTAGCTTAATGAAAGGGGAAAACTATGGAAACATACCAGTGTGTAGTAGCGGATTTAAGTCATCATCTGAATGAGAATACAATCACGATAGAAGTCTATGAGAATATCGATTCGTATACCATGAAAACGACGGTTTCAGGAAATGATGTCTCGGTATCCGGAAATGGTTTGTTCTCAACATTTCAGCTTTTGCGTGATGAGCTTCTCAAGTCCGGTTTTGGAATGAGATGTAACGCTGCAAGATTAAATGCATTACAGTCTGGCATGATGGCTGATACTGACAGCGTATATCTTGTTCAGTTAGGCGAACCGGCATTAACAACGGATTTTTTCAGTTTTTGGGAATATGCAAATATCGATAAGTTCCCTAATACAGAGGAGCAACAGCAGTTTGCCGAGCAATGGTTCAACAGCATTAAACAGGAATGATCAGAAAACTGGAATATGCTTCCAAGGAGCAGCTTAAGTACATCAAGAGCCTTGTAGGCGAGGCTTTTGTTAATAATGAACTTTTTCATAACTGGGGATCTGTGGATGAAAGACGTGATTACGTAATGAAGTACATGGATTACTATGTTGAATTTGTTTACCGTTCAGGCTCACTTTATGTCAATGACGATCTTACCGGCTTTATCGGTTTGGAGGATTCATCTGATACATCGAAGTTACCTCAGCTTAATATGCTTCTCAAGATGATGATCCATATAGACCAAGCACATATTAAAAGTCTTATGGCTTTTGTGAAGCAGATCAGCAAATCCAATGAAAAGTACTCGAAACAAAGGCATCTGGATGCACTGATGGTTTGCGTTGATAAAAAATGCCAAGGCAAAGGCGTAGCAACGGAACTGATTGAGTTTGCGAAAAGCAGGGCAGACGAACTGGGTGTTCCACTGCTTATTGATACTGATATGAAATCATATTCTGATATGTATCAGCATTTCGGGTGTGAGTTATATAACACTGTCACGGCGGATAACGGGGTGACAAGATACAGTCTGGCATACAATGCCTGACGTGATTATTCCCGTTTTGTTCAGGATGTTATATTTTTTGAATCCGATAAAATCCGGATTAGTACCAAAAGTAGTATCGGACACAAAACAGCAAATTTTTATGATTTTTAATTTCTGATGTAGTAATATATTCATCGGATTAAGGGAGGAAATAAAAATGGCAGTTTTGTGCAGTAATTGTTCGGGTAGATTGATATTCAATCCGGCCTCGCAGAAACTCGAATGTGCCGCATGCGGTAGCAGCTTCAGACCTGAAGATATTCAGGATATATATGCTAACGTTCATTCCAAATACTATGACACCAGGGTATATACCTGTGGCCATTGCGGCGCGGAAGTAGTTACGAGCGATTCGGAGGTGTCTACATTCTGTGTCTATTGTGGTAATCCTGCGATCGTATTCAGTAGAATCTCAAAGGAATATAAGCCAGATGGAATCATACCATTCTCGGTAACAAAAGAGGATGCGATAAGATACGTTAAACTTAAATTCCGTAAGAATCTTACGGTTCCAAAGGAAGTCATGGATAAGCTTGTTCCTGATAATGTGCGTGGCATATATGTGCCTTATTGGGTAATCAATGCCAGATTTACTGAAACGGATATGCTAAGCGGAATGGTTAAGCGGGGCAAACATTCAGAGAAACGTTATTATCTGCGATCAGGTAATGTTAATCTGAAGAATGTACCAATAGACGGTTCAAAACTTCTTAATGATAGCACGAGTTTGAAGTTGGAGCCTTTCTATCTTGAGGATGCCAAGGATTTTGACGAAGACTATCTGAACGGATTCTATTCGAATATATCCGATACGTCATATCAGGAACTTCGTGAATCTGCTGCTTTCAGATGCCATAAGCTTTATGGTGATGATGTTGTTAAAACCGTAGAAGCCAGAGACGTAAAAATCAATGATTCTATATACTGGGTTGATATTCAGGATGATCCGCTTTATCTGATGATGCCTGTCTGGTTTTTTACCTTCAAATACGAAGGAAAACCATACACCATTCTCATCAACGGACAGACCGGAAAAGTAGTCGGTACGATGCCATGGGTAACAAGTCGTGTTAAGATGATTTCGGTTACGGCGTTTGTGATCACACTGATCATATTTGCCGCTTCTTTCTATGGAATGCTGACTAATGCCGGTGGAATGCGTGGGATATCAAATCATATTCTTGCTGCGCTCACGCTTTTTTCCACATATGTTTTTGCCAATAGTATTGCAGGACTCAAGAGGATCAAAACAAATTTGAAACTTACACAATCAGAAGATATCTTCACTTATGTAAAGAAAAGGCAGGGATAAGAATATGTATTTTGATTCAGAAGCGTATTTTCCGTTAATATTATCCATTATCTTTTGTTTTTTCTCAGCTTTGTCTGTTTCACTGTTTATAACAAATAAATTGCTGAGAAAATATAATGATTTTGGTGACTCCTCATGTGGCATTGATGAGTATTCGGCGTTAGGCGTTGATTATGAGCGTATGCTTAATGGTGTTGATCCTGTTGAGAAAAATGATTTTTTCCTTTATTATGGCGAGAATCCTTATGAGAACGCAGTTCACTCAATTCCTGAGCAACTTATAAAGAACGGTGAACAAGCCGTGTTAAACAACCCGGATGATTTAGAATAAAGCTGCGGGCGAGAGCCCGCAGTTTTTGTTTTGGGTCGGAACAGCCGTGAAACTGTCCCATTAATCGCTTTGAAATCCAACTGATAAGCCTTACAATTTAAGCAGAAAATATATGAGGTATCAGTATGATCAGTTATAAGACATATAACTCTATAAGGCCTGTTTCTCGTGAAGTTATCGAGGATGCGGTTAGTAATGCTCACGGCAGGGATATTATCTTTGTTGCCCCTGAATTTGCCAAGGCTCAGGTTGAACGTGAGGTTCTGGCATATAAACAGAGTCTGACACAGGGAAATGGTACCATTGATACCGGAGATGGCATTCTGACGTTGTCTTCGTCACTGGTATCAGGTGATGTCTTAAGTTTCAGGAGACTTGCCGGCAATATACTTGATGATCTCGGAACAAATTATGTTGCTGAAGGCGGAGAGATAATGCTCCGCAATGCGATCTATAACATCCTGGCGAACAACAAGGATAAGTTGAAGGCATTCGGCACATTATCTTCGAGAATCGACTATATCAACATGATGATCGCGCTTCTCGGCGATTTCTCAAGATACGGGGTTGGAATTGAGGATATTGATAAGGCTATTAAGTCTTTGGATAACCCAGATGCTTCCGTTACTTTTGTCAACAAACTTAAGGATCTCCGCCTCATTATGGATGAGCTCGAACAGCTCAATGCGAGATTCAGTCTTAATCTGTTAAGAGAACCGATAGCACTTGCGTGTGACAGGCTATCTTCCGTTACACCGGATAAACTGTCTTCAAGACGTGCCAGCGGACTTGAATCACTTCTCAGATCAAGGATCGTTTTTATCGGTTTCGGTTCTACACGTATGCTTACGCCCAAGGAGATTAAACTCGTTTCGCTTTTGTCTGAACTGGGGTGTGATATTGAGTTTAATGTCATAGTCAGTAAACCGGGATCCGTATTCTCTTCTGTCTACAAGAACGGAGAGGATTTCAGGGCAATGCTGGAAGGTCTTGGCGCAAAAGAATCATGCCTTGCAGCTGCCGAAGGAACAGACGCATTAAGCCGTATAGTTAAGGGATTTGCTTCTGATATGAGACCGGAAGGCATTGACGCGGCTGGCAAAGTGAGATTGGCAGAATTGTCGGGTCTTGATGACAGAGTCGGATATATCTTCAATGAGATCATTGACCTTACGAGAAATCACGATTACAGATATCGTGATATAAGGATCGTATGCTGTAGTGATGACATCATGACAAGAATGAGAAGTACGGCAGAGATATATGGTCTGGATATCTTTATTGACCGTAAGATCGCACTGGGTGGTACGGTTGTTCCATACATGATGCAGATCCTTTTGGAACTTCCCCGATTCGGTTACACATTGGAACTTGTTATGAAGGCAATGCGTTCAGGCATGCTCAGGATACCACCATATATTGCTGACAGTTTTGAGAACTATTGTGTAGCAAAGAATATCACTAATGCAGGAAGACTGTTTGACGAGAATGCTTTCGTTGATGTTGAAGATGGTGAGCACAGGAAGAAGCACAAACTTTGGATACTTGAGGGAACGGTTCCTGGTTATAAGGAAGGATTTGTCGACAGTGGTAAGTTCTTTTTCGAATATGTTGTAAAGAAATCGCTTGTTCCGTTAAGGGAAGCTTGCGAATCAATATATGCTGAAAACACATTGTCAGGCAAGGCCAGAAAGAGTCTGGAATACTTTAATGACATGAGAGGATTTATTGAGCCTCTCAGGGATGAATTCCTGGCCAGGGGTGATGATGCTGCCGCAGTTGCATTGGTACGAGGTTACGATGAGCTTATCAGTCTTTTGATGTGTTCGACACATGAGATGAATGACTGCGCGATAAGTCAGAAGGATTTCCTCACGATGATAAGAACTGACATGAGGAACCGTACTGAAGGAACCATTCCTCTGAAGGTTGATTCAATAGAGATCACAACGCCTGAACATGCATTTGTTACACCTTGTAAGATTCTCTTCATTATCGGAGCGCAGAAGGATAATTTCCCGTATATGAGGATGCGAGAAGGACTCTTAAGTGGTATTGAACTTAAGCATCTGTCTGATGCAGCTGACAGCATAGAATTACCGGACAAGGCAGCAAATAAAATGAGAGAGGAATTTGTTACTGCCTGCTTGCTTCTCGGCTCTCCAACGGACATGATCTATATGGTTCACGAATATGGTAAACCGAAGAGCCGTGTATTTGAATATCTGGAAGGTTTTGTGTCTTCTGAACACCATATTGTTAATACATTCAGCAATCCCATCGCAGGTGAACCGGTTAAGTTCAGACACAACTATGAGAATGCAAAGATTCCTGCTGATGTCATGTCGAGACTTCTTACGACTAAGAAGGAAGACGGTACGATGGGCAAGGTAATCTATGCCAGTGTTTCTTCGATCGAAGGTTTCAGACAATGTGCATTCCATTCGATGCTTGAGAGACAGCTTAAAATATCCGAGAGAGAAGATAACACCAAGGTTCAGACGAATTCATTCGGAACGCTTATTCACGGAATGTTTGAATCGGCTTATAGAACTCTTAGAGATCAGAGCGATAAGGATCCCGCGAAGTTTGGCGAACTGGCTAGGAATCTGCTTGAGAACGAAGATGAGTATAAGAGTTTTACCGATAAGTGCCTAAAAGAATCGGTTTCAATAAGAGCTGCTTTTGGTTCTGTTGATGAAGACGGAAATCCCCGAGATAAGATTTTTGAAATGGATACCTGTGCGAAACTCAGAAGGATGTTCTCTAAGATGTTCCGCGATATTCTCGGTGAATCAGTCAGGACAGGCTTTGTTCCTGAAGGTGTTGAAGCACGCATTGGCAGCGCTGAGCTGATCCTTGATATTCCATATGAAGGAATAGATCTGAAGTTCAGCGGTTTCATCGACAGATATGATTTGAGAAGAGATGAGAACGGTACAGTTCATCTCAGAACGATTGATTACAAAAGCGGCGATAAGGCGGTTGAGTCTGCGAAACTTCTGAATGGTACTCAGATACAGCTTCCTGCCTATTCCGGAGCGATTCTCGATAAGCATAAGAGAGAAGGAAATAATGCTGTTGTTGATGATTACGGATATGTTCTTGTCGGACTTGATGCTGAACTCGACAAAGAACCGGTTGTATGTCTTCCGGATCTGTCAGGTTATGACAATGAAGCAATGATGATTGCGATAGATTATTCCAAGCGGATCATTAAGGAGAGTATTGATCAGATTGCTGACGGTAAGGCTGATGCAGTTGTGGCTGAACCTCATCTTAAACTGTGCAATTACTGCAGATACAGGGGATATTGTGGAAACGATCCGTCCAATCCCAAATCGAGACTACAGATCGATCTTGGTGCAAAAGGCGAGTACGGAACGATCGTAAAAAAGTGTGAAGATTTTGCCGAGCCTACAAAGACCGGCAAACAAAGAAAAGATCCGGGTTACGATGACGTTACCAAAAGGATCGGTGCCGATAAGAGTATGAAGAAGGCTGACAGAATAGCTATCCTCGCAATGAAGGACATACTCGAAGGAAATAAAGCAAAAGACGGAGAGGAGGGATAAGTTATGAAGTTTTCTGATGAACAGCAAAAGATAATAGATGCAGAACTTAATAACAATCTCGTTTCCGCATCTGCTGGCTCAGGTAAGACAACGGTACTTACAGCAAGAATTGGTGAAGAAGTAAAAAGCGGAAAACTTTCTGTTGACGGTATGTTGGTCGTAACGTTTACTGAAGATGCCGCATCACATATGGCAGATAAGATTGAAGACAAAATAAGAAGCCTGAGAAATGAAGCCGGGACTCCTGAAGAGGCATCTTATTTATCTTCTCAGATAGACCTTCTGCCAAATGCGTATATCCAGACCATGCACGGTTTTTGTTCTCGTGTTATCAAGGAGAAGGGGTATATCCTGGAAGATGGTCCGATGGATGATTTTACGGATCCTTCCTGCAGGATCTTGAGCAGCAGTGAACAGGAAGTCCTGCTTCAGACTGCCGTAGATCATGCGATTCAGGCCATGTATGAGGAATGCGATTCTGAAGACGATGACTTCATAAGCTTTACGAGAAGATTCGGAGATGGCAGAAGTGACGGTTCCCTCGTCGGAATTGTAACAAGTACATATACTACATTGAGAAGTTTGCCTGACTACATTGAGAAATGTGAAGAGTTGATTCAAAAACGCGAGCAGCGTGACCGTGAAGGCAAGATAATGTTTTTCGAAGGTGACAATGATATCCCGCGTGTCATTGTGGAATATCTTGCATCGATGAAGGCCATGATACTGGATAGTGAATTTGATTCCGTGCTTGAGTGTCATGATACATATCAGATAGTAAAAGACATGTCTAATGAAGAGTTCATCGGAGAACTCATAAGCAGGATCGACCATGCACTTGAGCATTATGAGACACATAAAGGCGCTGATTTTTTTGAAAGTCTTACTCCACTGAAAGAACTCGGGGAACATGATTTTAACAACATGTTCAGGAATGCTGATTTCAGAGGAGATGACAAGGCTTTCCTTGCCATTGTATCGCTGAGGCATTTTATCTCACCCGGTAAATGGGACGATATAAAGTTTGCCAATTCGTATGATCTTCCTCAGGAGTACAGCAGTCTCATTGGCTTTACAGAGGAGCAGATCCTTGCAAATCAGAAGGAAGGCACCAGAGCATGCCGTTCGTTTGTTGAGCTGCTAAAGAAAACTGACGGGTACTATGCAGCCGTTAAAAATTCCATGCATGGCATGGATTATTCTGACCTTGAACACACTGCTTATGCAATTCTGAAACATGAGGAAGCAGCAGCTTTTTACCGTGAGAAATTTGCCGAGATATTTGTGGATGAATACCAGGATAATACCAGACTTCAGGATGCGATAATTGCGTGCTTCAACAGAGATTCTGGCAATGTGTTCAGAGTCGGTGATATCAAGCAGAGTATCTATAAATTCCGTTTTGCCGATCCGATGATATTCGGCAACAGAATGGACGATATCATTAACGGCCGTGAGAAGGGAAACCTTCACTATCTTAAGGAGAATCACAGAAGCACCTGTGAAGTTCTTGCGTTTTCTAACTATGTTTTCAAACAGATCATGAGTAAAGAGGCATCGGAGATAGAGTACGATGATACACAGCGTTTGAGTAAGGCTTTAGAAACGAGACATGGAGACATTCCAAGGATCATTGTTACGGACAAAAACGTTCCTCTTGCTGATGACGGTGACAAGACCAAGCCTGAAGTAAGAGCTGTATTTGCGGCAGTTGAGAGCGAAGTAAGAAGATATCTTGAAGAATGCACCAGAGTTGACGGATCAAAGACTGAATTCAAAGATATCTGTATTCTTACCGCATCTAATCATCAGGCTGAAACCATTGCAAGATATCTTAACGGATGCAGATTGAAGGATGGAAGAATGCTCGAGGCATCGGGCAGGTTTACAACAGACGTTTTCAAGGATCTTGATATTCACAGGATCATCAATTTTCTTATCTGTCTCGGCAATGAATACAGAGATGAATACCTTGCGGGCGTAATGCTCTCGAATTATAAATTCTCGAATTTCACAGTAGCTGAATTAGCTCAGATCCAGGCATTTATTCATGAACTCGAAGGAGCTTCACTCGAGAAGGAACCTTTGATGTTAAGACTCAGGGTTTATGTTGAAAAATGCGATAGCGAATTATCCGGGAGAGTTAAACGGTTTGTTGATGTTTTCGACAAGATAAGAATGAGTTCAATGGTAACTGATATCGATGACATCATTGAACTGATTTACAGGGAGACCGGAATCAAGGCAACACTTGAAGCCAGAGAAGGCGACAGCAGTAAGTTTGACGTGTTCAAGGACTGGCTCTCTGAGAGCTTTAAGATGAGAGGATCTGATCTGTCTGGCATTGCCGATGAACTTGAGCAGATGAAGATTCACATTAAGAAGGCTGACATCGAAGTAACTGATGCGAACAAGAATAAGATCACCACGATGACTCTTCACAAGAGTAAAGGTCTTGAATTCCCGTTTGTTATCCTGGTTGCCACAGGCGGTTCTGATGAACAGAAAGACACACTTACCAGCATCATGTTTGACCGCGATTATGGTTTCATTACTGAAGACTATGATGCAGAAGCGATTACAAGAAGACACTCGTTTGAACAGTACATCTATAAGATGAAGATGAGGCTTGCAGCCAATGCGGAGACATGCAGACTTCTGTACGTGGCGCTTACCCGTGCTGAAGAGAATCTGTCGATAATTACCAGCTGTGATGTTGATGACAAGACCAAAGCAAGTCCGATGAGAAAGGCTTTTGCTCAGTCCGTTGATTATGTAGGCGAACAATTCGATAAGAGGCACTGGCTCGCAGGAGACATGAAGCTTCCATACTGTCTGTTCAGCGCACTTGCCAGAAGCAAAGACGGTGAGAAGTTAAGAAAAATATCTGAGACCGGTGAACTGAGACCCGGTAATACGGTTATATTCAGAGATCTTGACGGTAATGAGGCCAAGGGCTTTGAAGTATGTGAGTTATCTGCCGAGAAGATAACAGAACTTTATGAAGCGCAAAAGGCTGAGGCGGCTAAGATTGCAGAGAGTGAAACAGAAGAAAAACAGGATGAGGCTAAACCTGAATTCGATCCGGAAGGAAAGCTCGTTCTGCCTGAATATAAATATCAGGATAGTGTTGACATTCCGTTTAAGTTATCTGTAACCGGCATAACGGGTGATGCGAAGCCTTCGGATACAGTTCATGTCGACCTGCAGATCAAAGGAATAGACGATTTTGAGAGTCCTAATGTATCAATGCTTACGGGAGCAGCAAAGGGTACGATCCTTCACAGGATAATGCGATTCATTGATCTGGAGGGTATCAGAACAGGTTCAACGTCTTTTGAGTTTGAGATCGAATCACTGATCAATGACGGATACCTTAATATCTGTTCGCCTGATAATGCGAGAGAAGTCGCAAACGAGTTCAGGGATGGTATTGAAACATTCTGCAAAGATCCCAGATGCGGAGATGTCGTAAAGAGTTTTGCCGATGGTACGGCGCGTTCGGAAAAACCGATCGTTTTTTCTGTTTATGTTAATGGGGCAGAAGGCGATTCCGTACTTGTTCAGGGTATCATCGATCTGCTCTACAAGACGGAAGAAGGCTTTACGATACTTGACTATAAGACTGACCGCTTAGGAGGAGGCAGTTCAGAGGAGAGAGCAAAAGAAGCTTTGGACAGGCATGCATTCCAGCTTAACAGCTACGCTGCGGCATGCGAAGAAGAGGGACTTAAGGTTGCCAATAAACTTCTGTATCTTGTCCGTTATGGTGAATTTGTTGAAGTTTAAGGCTTTGACCGTTTCTTGCCCGCATCTCGTTTCCTGATTGCACGGAAAAAATCAAGCATCATCTGTGAGCATTCTTTTTCAAGGATGCCGCCTTCGAATTCCACCTTGTGGTTATGACCGTGCGATACCTCAAAGATATCGTTGCATGAAACGACGGCGCCGCTCTTGGGTTCGTAAGCGCCGAAATAAACTTTGCGGATCCTGGACTGGATGATCGCACCTGAGCACATTGTGCACGGCTCCAAGGTAACATACATGTCAAAGTCTTCCAGTCGCCAGTCACCGAGCTTTCTGCAGGCTTTGTCAATGGCAATGACCTCTGCGTGGGCTATGGCATTTCCGCGTGTGAGACGGAGATTATGGGCTCTGACGAATATCTTGCCGTCTTTTACCAGAACACAGCCAATGGGGCATTCACCAAGCTCGATGGCCTTTTCGGCTTCTTTTATCGCTTCAAGCATGAATCTTTCCTTCTCGCAGGAAGGTTTGAAGTCGGGATATAACTTGGATTTTCTGATTGGCACGTGCAATACCTCATTTTCCGGGTGTTAGGACAGATAATACAAATGGGGAGATTAATGTGTCAAGTGACCTGAAAATTGTGCTTGACGATTATCTGTTAGCATATTATAATTATTGCTTGCTATAAGCAGAACTATGCCTACACACAGGGAATGCCGTATTTACGGCTCGTATAACCCATTAACCCTTATGCACGGTCGGGCTTTTCAGATTTGCTTAAAGCGCATACTTAAACATAAAGGACGATTTTTTGATGGCGACAAAACAAGGTATGTGCAAGAACTGCGGTTCGCTGGTTATGTACGATGACAGAGATGAACTTTGCGAGTGCGTGTTCTGCAATTGTGTTTTCCCTACAAGTGAGGCAGCTGAGATTCTTGCTAATCCCGATAAATTCGAATTCAAGAACGAGAAGATCGAGAAGCAGGAAGGCGCTAAGCATTATTATTCCAGCCCCGTTCTGCCTGATATAGTTGAGAAGGCAGTAAAGAGGGATGTGGTTTCCAAGGCTCAGACTGATACGGCTAAGCTTAAGGCTAATGAATTCGAGATTTCCCCTAACGATGTAAAGGCTCCTAAGAAGCTCGTTATCGGTATGGCGGTCGGAGCATTTGCAATTGTTGCGATCATCGTTGCAATCGCATTGCCGTTTTTCCTCAGCCGCAAGACATTAACAGAAGCTATTACGGCAGATATCGATACGGTTTTTGCAGCTTCTGATAAATCTTTCGATTACAAGCAGTTTGATATCTACGGACTCTCATGCCAGTATGTAAAGATTGGTGTTTCAGCTGATTTAACTGACGAAGAAGCTAAGCAGTTCTACGCTAATTACTCCAAGCTTCGTTCTGATAAGAGCGGAAATGCTACCGGTGATGTTGAGATGTACATCTACACACCTGATACCATTTTCTTTATCAGCAAGGATGGCTTCAATAAGAACGTTCAGGAAGTTCTTGAGATCATTGAGACAACAGAAGAGAGCAAGTAATCTTTTCGCCGTGAGACTCTCGGCTATTTGAGTAAAGACAAAAACAATCGACATTCTATAAGGTGGTCTATCAGATGACAGAATTTGAAAAAGCACTGGCACAGGCAAAGAAATTTGCAGAGAAGAATGAGAATCAGATTACTGATACGGAATTTGAGGCAATCACAGATTCTTATAAGATCGAACCCGATGAGATGATCAATCTCAGAGCAGAGCTCGAGAACAGCGGCGTTAAGATCAACGATCCCGATCTTGATGCTGATGATACAGATATGGATACAGACGGCGAAGACGCCAATGTCGTAGATGACTCGGTCAAAATGTATCTTAAGGAGATCGGTAAGATCGAACTCCTGGATGCAGAACAGGAAAAAGACATTGCCCAGAGAATGGCAAAGGGTGATGAGGAAGCAAAGGAACTTCTTATCAACTCCAACCTGAGACTTGTTGTCTCCATCGCCAAGAAATACATGAACCGTGGTCTTTCACTTTTGGATCTCATCCAGGAAGGAAACATCGGTCTCATAAAAGCAGTAGATAAGTTCGATTACACAAAGGGATTTAAGTTCTCGACATACGCTACATGGTGGATCCGTCAGGCTATAACAAGAGCCATTGCCGATCAGGCAAGAACGATCAGAATCCCCGTTCACATGGTTGAGACCATTAACAAGCTCACAAGAGTTCAGCGTCAGCTCGTTCAGGATCTCGGCAGAGAGCCTACAACAGAAGAACTTGCTGAGGCAATGGGCATGGAAGTCGCAAAGATCAGAGAGATTCAGAAGATTTCACAGGATCCTATTTCCATTGATAAGCCGGTCGGTGAGGAAGAGGACAGCCACCTGGTTGACTTTATTTCAAACGATGAGCTCGCTGCACCTGAAGAAGAGGTTGCCAGAATCCTTCTTAAGGAAGATCTCATTCAGGCTCTCAACGGTTTGACAGACAGAGAAAGAAGAGTCATTGAATTGAGATTCGGTCTTAAGGACGGCGTTCCGATGACTCTTGAGCAGGTTGGTAAGAAGCTTGGCGTTACCCGTGAGCGTATCAGACAGATCGAGGCTAAGGCTATAAGAAAGCTCAACAGATCACCTAAGTCTAAGAAGCTCGAAGGCTATTCCGACTGATAAGTCAGATCTTTTTCTAACATTCAGTTACGGTATCAGATAAAGTGGCAGACCGCAGACTCTATTCATTTTACAGAGGATTATTTACAGGGGACGTTTTGAATTTTTCGAAGCGTTCCCCTTTTGTCAAGGAGATCATGTTCGAGAGGATCTATCCTACCAGGATCATCCTTCCCATGAAAATGCATTATGGCGTTCCTGCGACTCCGATAGTTAAGGTCGGTGATTATGTCCGTATCGGACAGTGTGTCGGAATGCCGGAGAAGGGTTCTTTCTCCGTGCCCGTGCACAGCGGAATATCAGGTAAAGTAACTGATATATCTGAAATAATACTTCCTAATGGCATTAAGACTCCTGCAGTAACTATCGCTAATGATATGAAGCGTACCAGACTTGATTCAGTTAAGCCGAGGTCTGGATTTAAACTCTCGGCAAGTGAAGCCATCAGCATCATCAGAGATGCCGGAATCTGCGGAATGGGCGGTGAGGGCATACCTACGGCTGCCAAACTCAAAAGGGCAAGAACTGAAGCTGTCAGGGATTTTCTTGTTAACTGTCTCCAGAGTGAGCCGTATTCGACTTCGGATCTGGTTGCCATAACCGAATATCCTGATTATGTTGTTCTTGGTGCCAGTGCATGTGCCAGAGCCGTTGGTGCATCCAGATGTGTGTTCCTTATTTCAGAGAACCGCAAAGAGCAGAGACAGTCTCTGGCAAATTCAATTGAACGCGTTAAGTCTGATTTCAAGGATCTTGAGTTTGAGATTAAGCTCTTCAGAGAACGTTTCCCTCAGGGATATTACAGACTCGTCGCCAGAGCCATATACGGAAAGAATCTCGCGTTGGGCGAGACTCTCGAGAAATCGTGTAATGCAGTTCTTTTTAACTGTTCCACGATGCTTGCTTGCTGGGAAGCACTGGCTGACAACATTCCCATGATGAGCAGGATCGTTTCCGTAACAGGCGATGCATCAGGCGGACACAATATGCTTGTTCCAATCGGTACCCCCGTTTCGGAACTTCTATCCAACGCCCAGGATATCAAGAACGGCAGTGACAGGATCGTATGGGGTAATTGTCTTACCGGCATTGAGATCAAAGATCCCGAGAATACGCCGGTAGTTAAGACTCTATCTGTCGTATCAGTCGTAAGACGGGCTGAAGTGCCCAGAACGCCTTGTATTCATTGCGGTCTTTGTTCTGAATGCTGTCCCATGAATCTGTCGCCAAATACGATATTCGAGATGCTCAATCAGGGCTTGAGACAGAAAGCGGCAGAAGAAGGTGCAAGAGATTGCATAGCCTGTGGCTGCTGTTCATATGTATGTCCTTCCGGTATTGATCTTACAAACGCCATTGCCAGATTTGCCGGCGAAGGAAGGATCATTGAGACCAATTCGCTATTGGATAACAGCGGCGCAGAGTTAAAGATACCTGATGATCCCGATATGGTTTATGTCGGCGAGGCTTCGCTGCTTGAGGATTATTCGGACAGGGATGAAGACAGCGGAACAGATTCATCTGATACGCTTACTCTCCCGTTTGAGAAGGATAAAAAAGTATGAGTACTGACAGAAGACAGTTGGCACCTTTTATCCATACGGAGAAAAGTGCTCCATACATCTATCTGACTTTCCTGGCATCTCTGGTGCCTTGTATAGTGTGCGGTATATTTTATTACGGATTAAGAGCAGCGGTTCTTATCCTGTTCTGCATGGGCATGTTTGTTGTCTCTGATAATCTATGTATGAGGATAACCCACAGAAGGGCGAGCGGAGATTATTTTGATGTCAGTTCTCTTGTTGAAGGTCTGCTGCTGGCATTGCTGCTTCCGCCTGATACTACCCTGTTAACGGCACTTGTTGCCGTACTGTTTGCATCGGTAATAACGAAGCAGATGTTCGGCGGTGCAGGAAGCAACATAATTAATCCTGCGTGTGCCGGAAGACTTTGTGTTGAACTTATTATGCCTTCTGCCGTACAGGGTTTCTCTTATGGTGAAGACAATTCGAAGTTTGCGGTAATGAGTCTTATATTCCAGGGCGAACCCGTGGAACTGCCAAATTACACGCAGTTTTCTTTCTCGGAACTGATTACGGGAAACTATCCGAGCTGCATAGGTACTGCATGTCTTATATGCATTCTTATCGGAGGAGTATTCCTTACGCTTAAGGGCACAATGAGACTTTATTCTCCGATCTCATACATAGTTACGCTTTTTGTTTTGTATCCCATCGCTACTCTCGTCGAGACAAAATCTTTTACCTTCGACGGATTGGCCGTATATATCATTTCTTCCGGAGCGGTATTCATAGCGGTGTTCCTTTTGGGGGACCTTACCACGATGCCTTCCAGATTTGCTTCAGGTGTTTTCGCCGGAATCGTATGCGCCGTGCTTACACTCGTGACTAAACCTTTCGTAAGTCCGATGGTATCGCTTTTGGCTCCGGTTCTGGCAGTTAACTTCCTGTCATTCGTTTTGGACTTCTTCTCGAAAACATTGTCCAGACGCAAGGTCCGTTCCAGGGAGGTGGATGTATCATGATGACGCATTCGCAGCTTAAGCAGTTTATTACTGAAGCAATACTTCTCCTGATAATTGGCGCGGCAGTTGTCATTGGCGGATATTTCCTGTCCAATGATAATGCCAACAGGCGTATCCAGAATGAATACCATACCAGGTTTTCATCCGTTCTTGATGCATCCGTTTATGAGAAGGTAAAGAGTAAAGCTCTGAATGATTTCCCTGAGATAAAGGGTGTTTATATAGGTTATAACGAGGCGGGCTTACCGGAAGGCTATGTTATGGATCTTACTGTTAAGTCAACGAGCGGTCAAAACTTAAGCATAATCGTATCTCTGGATTACGAGAGTACCAGGGTTAAAGGTCTGTCGCTCGTACCTAGTAACGATCCGAATGCAATGCAGATAAGTGACAGTGACATGGAAATGATCTCTGATAAACTCATTGGCAAACAGATTCCGGTTGCTTTTGTAACGGAAGAGGAATTCGAAGACGATGACACTGAAAACTACACCATAAAAGGCATGAAGGACGGCGTTTATTACGCGCAGCGTCTTTTCGATGACAGAAACCGTTATATTGACTATGTTGAGATGGAAGTCGTTAACGGTGTCATTACCAGAGTCAATTGGGATGCTTTCAGTACTGATAAGACCAACCAGGACAGGGGAGAAGCTTCGCTTAAGGGTGCTTATGAGATTTCAGGCCTGGATTGGGCAACCCAGTCTTACAACCTCTGTCACGCTCTTCTTGAGTGTCAGGATCCTGACCGTCTGGCTATGAAGTCTGATGGAACTACGGACATCGTAGATGGTGTTACATGCGATATAAGACCATTTGTAGAGCTTGCAAAGGAATGCATAAGCAATTCGCAGAACGGTTATGACAAGACCAGATACATGAAGGGTCTTGATGTAATGCTGTTATCTCTCTATGAGAAGGATGCTGAAGAGCTTGAATATATTAACGATGACGGCCATGTCGTATTCTCTTTCGAGAAGGATCCTGAGATTTATACGATCTATAATGATGACGAGGTTGCAATCGGATATAAGAGCGTAAGGGAGATTGAAGCTGAAATTAACGGTACGACTCATGTCTTAAACAATACTCCGTCGGTAACGCCTGCAGATCAGGCTGATGTTCAGCCTAATAAACCGGCCGACTACGATTCGAGTGAAGACGGCCTTACTCCCGGCGGTGATTCCGAGAACCAGATCATCACGGATAGTTTGGACGATCTGCCCATGTCGGAAATGGCTTCATTCATTGAGCCTACGGCCGAAGCTTATGAACAGACAAGAACCGTTATCAAGGCATGCAATACATGCTATAAGTTCCTTAAGGAATACCTCAATTGGAAGGTGTAATGCATGGGCCTGTTTACTGAGAAATACAATTCACCGTTCGATAACGAGCAGACGAGAAGGAAGATCGATGAGAAAATTACGGTCTTCCATATCAGACCAGCAAGATACCTGACAACTAGAAGTTCTTTGTTCTTAGGTTATACGATTTTGTCTCTGAGCCTCGAATTCATGATATCAGGCAACAGGATATGGTGGCCTGTCGCATGTGCATTCTTGTGTACTATCGTTTGGTCGTTAACACTAAGACTGTTTATGCCGCGTAATCTCTCCGTATTGTCATTTGCATTCGTTTTGGGACTGTTTATCACGGCATGTGAGTTCTCATACAGATTCGGTTTCTGTACGCCATACGCGGCCGTAGGATTTATCCCGATGGCTATTGGAATAATGTCCCTGGCAAGATTTAAGGATGACGAGAATGACGCGTTTACGAAGCCTGCATTCGGAGGCGAAGTCATGCTGCCGTTCTTTATAGGAACGATCTGCTCTGTATGCGGAGCTCTGATATCTTATGTCTTTGAAAAGAGATATTTGTTCGTAGCGCTTCTGGCATCTGTGATGTTCCTGATTATTATGAGCTGGGCCATATCAAGGCTTACCGGTGTTCCGAGAATCGCTACGTCTAAAAAACTTACTGAATTTTGGGACATTCCTGTAGCTGATGTCTCAGAACTGAGGAGATTTGTTTGTGCAAGGGGAGCATTTTCATTTATTTGCTGTGTATGTGCTGCCGGCCTTTATGTTTTGAAAATATTCGTTGAACCTGATATGTTCAGAATTCTGGCACTGCCTGTCAGCGAAGTTGCGGCACTTCTCCTGGGTTCCATAGTGGTTTATGTTGCCAGACATAATTTCAGAAGATCGATATTCGGACTCAGATATTTTATCAGCGAAGTTGCCATTGTAGCTGCTTTCATGGCTCTTCTGTTCCTTGTCCGTCAGGATTTCCCGAAGATAACCCATCTTATGGTGGCTGCATTGTTTGCGTGCTCAACGGATATTGTTATGACAGGTCTTCTATCCGTTATCAGAAGAAGACTGATCTTCGTGTCAAAATCCAGATATATCGATGGTCTGCCATTCTACCTTGTCCTTGTATCACTGGTTGTAATGCTCGCAGAGACCTGTCTTTATAGTCTTCCGGGATTGTGATATAATCTCGGTCGGTTTTCAAAGCCTGATTGTGTAGCTCAGCAGGATAGAGCGACCGCCTCCTAAGCGGTAGGCCAGCGGTTCGAATCCGCTCACGATCACCAGTAAAATCAAGGGGTTTGGGGCATTTCCAAACCCCTGATTTTTTGGCAAAAAAGTGGCTGAAGGTGGCTGAAGATTCTTGAAAACCCTTATTTTATGCGGTTTTCAGTCTATTTAGCTTGTTTTTGACGTCATCCACTTTTCTTCTGTCGCTGAAAGAATAATGTCTTTCATTGGTCTGCATTGAATGACCTAGAACGAGACAACGCTCATTGCAATCGACACCTGCTTCAATGAGTCTTGCGTTGAAAGCAACTCTGAATGCGTGATTATGGGATATAGGAATCCCTAATGATTTGCATCTTCGCCTTAAGTAATACTCATATGAGTCTTTTACTATCGGTTTCCCGTTAGGGTGATGGAAGACGTATTCTGATTCACCGGGAATCTCAGAGGCTATCCTTAGAGCTGTTCTGCAGTTTTCGGTAATTGGTATAAGCCTTCCGCCTTTTGGGTTTGATTTCTCGTTTTTAGTGTATTCGAGATCTCTAATCTGACGATTACGGCATCTTTCATCATCGAAAACGACTACTTGCTGACGATGAACCCATATATAGTCGTCATCAACATCTGTTTTCTTAAGTGCTGCTAATTCTCCAAGGCGCATTCCAGTTTCCATAGCTACCAGCATCATTGCGGCATGAGGATTCTTGCAGTCATTAAGACAATAATCTCTTAATTTCTCGATTTCCTCGTTTGAGAATGATCTTTGTTCGTTTGATCTCATAGAAAGATCACAGAATTTGTAGTAATCCTCTGCCAGTATGCTAACTGTTAATTTGGTAATATCAGGCTTAGCCGAGTAACCATATAGAAATGGTTTTTCCAAATCCGGTTTTGCAGTAGTAAAGTAGTCGACCTTAGGGCTCTCGTATTGCTGTTACGAGATCATGGGACTTTCACCCCGGTGGAATTGATCCCCGCTGCGCTCATTGGGTGTGACGGCTCTCGGGCGGACTTTGATCCCGATTCAACGCTCGGCCTGTGACTACGCAGAAGTATCATTATCCCTTTGTATCTGTCATCGCCTCCCTCAGGTTGCAATCCTGATTCTGACTTATCCCCTTTGTCGCTCTCTTCCAAGCTGGAAGGTCATGGCGAGGTCGAAGTCAACTTGGCTCGGTATTTTAACGCCGATACAAGGAACGTACCCTTCGGTCCAGTATTAAGCTGGGTGTCCGAAGAAGGTCGAAATAAATCTCCCTTCATTACTCCTGAACAAAGTCGGCGTTTTGTTGGGGGTGTTTTTTGCCGGTTTTTGAAAATGTCATAAAACTAGGCCCATGGTGTTACCACTTTTTAACACCTTGGGGCTTATATGACATTCCAAGGCTTTGGATTATTTCGTCCTTCACTACTACTGGACAAAGAGGTCCATTTTGGCGGGGTGTTTTGGGCTATTTTTTGAAAAATGTAATATTACATTTTTCAGAGCATGCTAAAAGTGCTCTGTTTTTAGACAGAGATCCATATATAATCAATATTCCTTTATCAGGCATGTTATAATCCCTATTGAGGGGCAACCCTTAGTTAGGAAAATAGACAGGAAGATATACTAACCAGAAAAGGAATCAGAATAGTGAAATGATCACGGATTCATTTGATAACAAGACTGAAGAAATATTAAAGCCTTGGAAAAAGGAAGATGCCAAAAAGGTTGATGCCTGTATCCTGACTTTTTCCAATGAGATTCTTCAGTATGTTCTTGAAGCTTACGATTGTACAAAGATCGGAGATATTTATTCTTCGAACGGAGCAAAACCGATATACGGCTTTACTTATAAAGATAAAGAATTTGCCATATACATGTCTTTTGTCGGTGCTCCTGGCTGCGTAGGCGATATAGAAGATTCAATGTCTGTTATTAAGACTGACAAGTATATAGAGTTTGGCGGTTGCGGCTGTCTGAATAAAGAAATAGCCAGAGGAAAAGTAATGGTCCCTATAGAAGCTTACCGTGACGAGGGAACGTCATATCACTATGCTCCTGCATCTGATTACATTACGGTGAAAAACAGCGAAAAAGTTGCTGAGTTTATGGAATTGGCAGGTCTTCCTTATGTGAAGGGGAAAACATGGACTACAGATG
>Ga0265298_10000755_pt1 | contig 47534 bp, 10 predicted proteins | sample AusTroGonzalo_MG_3_FD_193486 | JGI IMG/M metagenome (GOLD analysis project Ga0265298, IMG submission 193486) | Bovine rumen microbial communities from tropical cattle in Woodstock, Queensland, Australia - Gonzalo_01 | ecosystem: Host-associated > Mammals > Digestive system > Stomach > Rumen ...
GGAAACCGTCAGGGCAACTGGTACGAGTTCACTGTCGACCTTTCAGCTTATGCTGGTCAGGAGGCCTTTGTCGCCATTCGTCACCACTACTGCTCTGGGCAGTCTGCCATTTGTGTTGATGACATCGAAATAAATGGTGAAATTGTGGTGGCCCAAGACAACACCCACTATGTTGATGCCGTACAAATATGTGCCACAGACGGCCAGCGTTCATTTCCTCTCACCATTAATGTAGAAAACGCTGAATCAGGTCCTTATTACGGCTGTCTCTACACCCAACCCAATCCGGCATGGTTTTTTGTCAAGATGGATGAACCGGGCGATGTCATCATTAATATCAATGCACAAAGCGATGGCGGTTTTTTTGACGTGGATTTCTGCTGCTGGGGCCCCTTTAGTGCGCTTCCCGAAAGTTCCGAAGAATTGACGCAAGACAAGGTGGTCGATTGTTCATACGATAGTTCTGTGCCTACGGTGTGCACGATTCCAAATGAAGCTCAAACGGGTGAATACTATGTGCTGGTCGTTACTAATTATGCCAATATGCCTGGCGAACTCACCTTCACTTTGGGAGGAGGAACGGGCAGCCTCGAATGTCCCGGTACCCACCAAAGAGAATGGTACTACGAAATCCAGAACGACAACGGCAGCATTACCTACCAATATATGTATCAGTCGGGCGACACCATCGTACAAGATGAGCCGACACATATCCTTGTGAAAATCAATACCCTGTACGACAAGGATGTACACACCGAAGAGACACACGAATATGTCTATGAGCGCGACGGCAAGCTGTATTGGTGGAACAAGACCTTGGAAGAATTCACCGTGCTATATGACTTCGAAGCCGAAACGGGCGACAGTTGGGTCATCAAGGTCGGCACGGAAACCCTCACCATGCACGTGGATGCTGTGGAAGAAATTGAATACGAGGATAAAACCTATCGGATGCTGCGCGTAAGCGACCCCGACGACCTCTTCAGCGGCGACATCGTGTGCGGCATCGGTCATCTGACGAGTTTCTTCCCCGAACGCCTGATGGACAACGGCGACGGTGTGCGCGTGGAAGGTCTGCGCTGCTATTGGTTGGAGAACGAACTGGTCTTCAAGTACGGCGACGAGGACTGCGATGCCATCTATGACGAATTGCACGGGGTGGAGGAAGGTGGCCCTTCGACAGGCTCAGGAACCTTGCTGGTCTATCCTAATCCAACCAATGGCGTTTTATTCGTTGAGACGCACGGCCATACGTCTCTACCGACCCCAACCTACCGCATCTCCAACCTCATTGGTCAAACCCTATTGACAAGCCAAATCACCGCTGAAACCCAGCAGATTAATGTTTCCAATTTGCCTCAGGGAATGTATTTCATCACTGTTGTTGGTGAGACGCGGAAATTTGTGGTGGAATAAATAGGATTGTCTGTTCAGTCGCTTTGCGTCATTGCGAGCAAAGCGAAGCAATCCAGCGAAACTGACTTGAAATTTGGATTGCTTCGTCGTGCCTCCTCGCAATGACGCAAGGCGTGTTTACAGATTATCCTTAAAATACTGTGTAATCTTGGTAATCAGATGTGCCCTGTCCATGCCGTAGACATTGTGGTCGTGGCCGGGGTAGACGAAATAGTCGAGCTGCTTGCCGTTGTGGATGCAGTTCTCGACGAAGACAAGGCTGTGCTGCCACATCACGACAGGGTCGGTGGTGCAATGGATCATCAGTAGCTTGCCTTCAAGCTTGTCGGTCTTGTTCTCCAGGCTGGTCAGCTCGTAGCCTTCGGGGTTCTCCTCGGGCGTGTCCATGTAACGCTCACCGTACATGATCTCATAGTATTTCCAATCCAGCACAGGACCGCCTGCCACACTCACCTTGAACACCTCAGGATGATTGATTTTCAGTGAAGTGGACATGAATCCGCCGTAGCTCCAGCCGTCGGAACCGATGCGGTCGGCATCGATGTAGGGGAGGGTCTTCAGCCATTCGATGCCCGTCATTTGGTCTTGCATCTCCAGTTGTCCGCATTGGCGGTGGATGCATTGCTCAAAGGCCTCGCCACGGTCGGCGGAGCCACGGTTGTCTAAGGTGAAGACGAGGAAGCCTTCTTGGGCGAGGTAGTTCAGATAAATGCCTGCACCTCCCGTCCAAGTGTCGGTAATCAATTGAGCGTGAGGCCCGCCATACACGTAAACCACAACGGGGTATTTTTTCGAAGCATCGAAGTCGTAGGGCTTGATGAGGCGGGTGTAGAGCGTCTGGCCGTCTTTAGCCTTCAGGGTGCCGAATTCAGTCATACCGATGTTATAATCTTTCAGCGGGTCTTCGGCCTCATGCAGACGGCTCAAAAACTTGCCTTTGGCATCCATAACATCCACGTTGTAAGGAACTTCAGTGCTATTGTATGAGTCGAGGAAATACTTGCCGCTGCCCGAAGGGGTCACGTCATGCGTGCCGTGTTCCTTGGTGAGCTTGGTCACATTGCCGCTCTTGATGTCCATCATGTAGCAATGGCGTTCGAGCGGACTGACCTCGGTGGAGCGGTAATACATTTTGCTGCCGTCCTTCGAGAAGCCGTTGAAGTCGGTGATGACGAAGTTGCCCTTGGTGAGTTGCTTGCACGTGCCTTTGCTGATGGTGTACAGATAAAGGTGATAATAGCCGTCGCGCTGGGCTTTCCAGATGAACTGGTCGGGGTTGTCGGGGAGGAAGTAGGCGGGACCTTGAGGCTCCACATACTGCTCGTCACGGTCTTCGAAAAGGGTCTGGATGAAGTCACCCGTGATGGCATTGTACTCGTTAAATTTCAGGTGGTTTTGTCCGCGATTAAGAATGCCGATGTAGATGCGCTTGTTGTCGGGATTCCAGGTGATGGCGGTGAGGTATTGTTCGGCAGGTTCGCCCGTCTTGACGATGATTTCCTTGCCCGAAGCCATGTTGTAAATGTGCAGTGTCACCTGATGGCTTGTCATGCCCGCCATGGGGTATTTGATGGGCTTGGCCGTGGCGATGCGCTCGGTGATGTCGACCAAAGGATAGTCGGTCACCATGCGTTCGTCCATGCTGTAGTAGGCGAGGAGCTTGCCGTCGGGCGACCAGAAGATGCCACCGTCAATGGCAAATTCGTTGCGGTGTACGCTCTGACCAGCGATGACGCCTTCGGGGTTGTCGGTGATTTGCACTTGCTTGTCGCCATTGGCCACATAGAGGTTATTGTCGATGGTGTAGGCGATGCGCATGGTTTCCTTGCAAAGCGTTTGGTTTTCAGCATCTTGTGGAACTGAGGTCAATGACTCGATTTTCTGCTTTTTCAGGTCGAGGCGATTGAGGGTGATGCCATCCTTGCCCAAGGCGTAGAAGCTGGCTTGGAAAGGGTTGAGCCACGTCAGTTGCGGGATACGGCGCAGGCTGTCGAGGCCGGCTTTGTTGGCGTAGCCGTTCAACTCATCAAGGGTGAGGAAAGGGGTTTCTTTTTTCGATCCAGGGTTCATCGTGACGATTTCGTTGCCTTTCACCTTCATGAGAATGTCGGTGTCGCCCACCCATTTCAGTTGGTTGGGACGTTGGGCATAAAGGGCGCGATTGTTGTAGGAAGCGTCGGCGGGAGTGAACAGCTTCTTTTCTTGCGCCGAGGCTGGCAAGGCGAAAGTCGCGAGGAGGGCCAACGATAATACGGTCAGAATTTTCTTCATTTTTAAGGTGTTTTGATATTCTGCGGCAAAAATACAAAAAAACTTGTCAGACATTAATGGATGATTTTTTGGGTTTTCACAATGTTATGGTTCGTCAGGCGCATCAGATAAACACCCTTGGCATACGGTCTGAGGTTGATATGGTTTTGCTCGTCACGCAGCCTCTCTTCATAGATGATGCGTCCCGTCACATCGATAAGTTGCAGGAAGCCCGTGCCGTTCACTACCCAATTGTTGCCGTCGTAGAAGGCGAAGATGTGGTTCTCGTTGAACTCCTCGACATCGGTGACATCGAAGACAATGTAGAAACGCGACAGGTAGTCACTCTCCAAGGCGTTAAAGGTGTAGCTGTCATTTTGCAACATGTCGTAAGTTACACCAGTGATGTTGTCGATGAGGTAGAGGCTGTGGAAATTGCCGTTGGCGGTGTTCCAGCGCATGGTGAAGATGCCGTCCTGGTAGGTCTTGAAACGCACGGGCACCTTTTCGGTACCTTCCTTGGCAAAGAAGGCGCAGTAGTCGTCATTGCCATTATGGGCATACAACATGTGGTTACCGCTTCGCAGTCCGTAGGCTTTCTTGCCGCCGCCGTTGTCGGGACGGTTGAACTCAATCACCACCACCTCGTTGCGGCCTTCACCATCCTCGGCGTAGAGATTTACCAAAGGATAGGCAGGACGCTCGTCGTTACGGAAATGGACATCGCCAGCTTCGTTACGAGTCACCAGCATTTCAGGGGTAAACGTAATGGTATGTGATGTGTTTGTGCTTGCCGTTGACTTGACAAAGAACCCTTGATGCGGATGGATGTACTGGTCGGCGTAGTCGCCGTTCACCGAACCGCCAGCTGTGTAGGAAATGTAATCTCTATGGTCGGCGTCATACACGTAATAGGCATTGCCCGTTAAGCCTTCGTTGGGGCTTGCCCATGAACCATCGCTTTGCGCGAATTTGTCGAAGTCCAAATAGGCATGGAACGGGTTGCCCACGAGGTTGCAGCCCTTGCCGCCAAAGTCAGCATGCACGGCTTTATTGCTGATATTGATGGTTACGTAACTACCGTTCAGCTTGCCATGCGATTGCAGGTAGGTATCTTTCTGCAAAGCCATCATATAGCCCTTGCCTTGGACGAGGTTAGGCTCGTTCACGTTGACAGTCTCTGCATCATCATACGCATAGTAATCGATGTGCCCGTGGCTGAACGGAGCCTGTTCTTGGGAAAAGTAGTGGCTGTTGCCGTTGCGCTTGAAGTTGATCCATTGTGGGCTGCCTATAGTTATGTTGTTGTTATACATTGTGTACTCATTGAAGCAATAGAAGTCGTACTCGGCATACGGAGTGTTGTAGGGGAAGTAGCCGTCGTGTTCTGTCGCTTCATAGAAAGGATATGCGGGTAACGCGCCTCCAGCACCAGTGTAGGGGTCGTAACTGGGGTCATTGGTTCCATCATTCTCATCTACTCCGTCTCTGACATAATTGATTCCTAATGGCGCATTCTTTAAAGGTGTACTAAGCATGTGCCAGTCACGGGCCAAGCCGTTGACATCGTAGGTTTGCTTTGCACTGTTGTCGAAGCTCACGCCGACGTAGGTGTTGGCATAGTCAGCCAAGGCACCAGGCGTGATAATGGCAGCATCTTCGTGGATGGCCACTTTCTTGGCGTTAATGGTAGCCGAGGACAAGTTTTCGGTCACATCACCATAGACATAAATGTCTTCCGAACGGGCGAGCATGGTGCCAAGTTCATGGCCACTACCGTCGCGGGCCTCTCCGCCGTACTGCAAGGCATGACTGCCTGCGATGGTGGCCACGCTGCGGAAGTCGCCAAGGCCAATGTGGTCGCTGCCATCGTAGTTGTCAAGCAGCAGCACAGGCAGGTCGCCGTTGATGCCGCTCAGCGTCGGGCGGGTCCAGCGGGCGTATTCCTTGCTGCCACCCAAGCCGCCAGAAGCAGTGCTCTCGACGCATTCGTTGAGCCACTGATACATCGGCTTGGCTACGTCATCCATCGACACTTTGTTGTCCAAATGCAAATAGCCATAAGTGTCGGCATCGGAAACAGGGCTATATTGATTACACTTACTCATCGTCATGCCTTCCGAGTTAGAGGCGATCCCATAGCCTTGTTGGTTAACAAAACCATCATTGGAGAAATAGCAGTGCGTTATGGATGCGCCACTGCCTTCGCCAGCCAACAAGCCAAACTTCTTGGCGGTGCCAGTCTCATCCAAGTTGCCCTTGTCGTACAGATGGCTGTAGCAGTTCTTCAAGGTCAGGTTGGAGGCATTGCCCACCAAACCGCCCGTTTTAGCGCCATCGCTGAGGGTGAACTTCGCATTGGCGAACGAGTTGAGGAGGTTGGCACTTGCACTCGTGTTGCCTCCCAACAGGCCGCCCACATAACCATAGTCGTCAGCGCAGTCGATGTCGGGCATGGCCATGGACGAGTGGATGGTGGCTCCATTGGTCAAGCCGACCAAGCCGCCCACATACACCGCCTCAGTGCCTGTATGCGACGGCACCTTGATTTGCACTGCCGCCTCACTGTTTTTCACCGTGGCTGTGCCTGCATTGGCTTGCAAGAATCCCACCAAGCCGCCGATGTTGGCCTTGCCTTCGGGACGGATGATGCCGCTCACGACGAAGGTGCGGTCGACGGTGCCATTGACGACATTGCCAAACAAGCCGTAGTTGTCGTACTCATAGCGGCGGTCGCCCGTGCCGATGTAGTCGACGCTGAGATTCTCGATGATGTGGCCGCGTCCGTCGAAGCTGCCGCTGAAGGGCTTGTTGCCTTCCACTGCTCCGACAGGCACCCAAACGTACTGCTTCATGTCGACATCAGCCTTGAGGCTTGCCGTCGGGCTCGCAGTGGCCGTTTGCCCATTCAGGCCATTCACCGTGCTGATGAACCAGGCCAAATCCTCTTCCGAGTCGAGGTCGTCCACATCATAGCCTGACGGCGCGGTGCGCACCACGTTGGTCCATGTCCAGCCGAAGAACAAGGTCTTTGTGGGATCTATCAGCATCGTCTCCGCCTCATCAATGAATCCCGGATAGTCGGGGATGCTTGTGGCATAATACGTGCTTCTGCCGTTGGCGGGCGTGTAACCGTTCACGAAGAACATGTCCATGTCGTCGAGGAAGTTGTTGTGTTTGTGAGCATCGGAGGCGATGGCTGCGGTTGTGGCCACAGCTACGGGCGAGAAGGTGTTGTACTTATAGTCAGACTCCCTGTTCCGCCTCGGGCTGGTGATGCCGATGCGCGTCAAAGTCGCGTGCAGCTCGTCCTTGATGTTGAGGTGCGTGGCGAAGGTGGGCAGATACACGTTGCTCTCGACGAGCGTCGCCGGAGCGTCACCTATCTTCATGCGCTGCTTGTTGCCCGTGATGACCACCGTGTCTTCCACGTACACCGTGGCTAGCGAGTCGACGAAGATGGCAGCGCCGTTGTAAACCGGTCCCGACGAAGTGTAAGACTTGTAGTCGGGGTTGGTGTACCAGTCGTATGCGTTCTGATGGTTGTAGCCGCGCATGAGCACGGTGCTGTCGCACAAGGTGAGCGTTGAGCTGGCATGGGTGATGATCAGCGGCTGCATGATTTGTGCCGTGTCGAACGAGGCGGGAATCATGTGGTCGTTCTGCTCTTCCTGCGTACAGTCGTACAAGCCGTCCATGACCACGCCCTTCAAGGTGATGCTATCGGTGCTGGCTACATCGAGCAAGGCTCCATAGTTGGCACCTGGGCCTGCGCTACCTGCCACTCCACCCCATGTTGCCGGGACAGAGCCGTTGCCTTCATCCGTTTCGCCGTTGCTCATGGCGTGGCCGCCTGGGTAGCGGTAGAGCCTCAGCGGGAAGCGTTTCCCGCCACCGATGCTGTCCTTCAAGACGGCACCATCGGATTCCGACAGCGCGCCGACCACATAAATCTGGTCATTCTTGTAGGAATAGTTATAAATGGCATCAGCACTCGTATAGGTCTCCGTGACGACACCCTTACCCGCCGCAAACAAGGTCTTCTTCGGCTTGTCGGGATAGAGGCCGGCTTCGTGTTCTTTCTTCCTCATTTCGTCATTACCCCAGCCGCCAGTGGGACGACCGTCCACATACCAAACGTTGCCTCGACTCGGGTAGGCCCAGATGCGGAACTCGTTGCGGTCGGCCCTCGTGCCACCCAACACGTTGACGTAAGGATACTGCTTCGTCTTGGTGAAGGGGGCACCATGGTCGGTGAAGTAGTTGTAGGCGTTTTGGTAGCTCAGGAAGCCGCCGTCGGAGATGTTTTCGTTGACTCTGCCGTCGGTAATCTTCGGGCGTGCGTAGGCGAAGCTCTCCGAGCCTCGAGGTTCGTATTCGTCGGCCCTCATGCGGAAGAAGCCCTGCAACTCGCCGTAATAGGTCGTGTCCTTGATATCGCCGGCTTTCTTGTCGGTATAGCGCACCCACAGCCTCGACGTGTCGTTGAAGATGATGACATTCTCATAGTTCGACTCCAAATCTTCAGTAGCACTGCCATTATGGATACGATGCAATTTGTTATCGTTATTCATGATACCAATCGTATCCCAACGCAATTTATACAGCAAGGCTGAATCGTAAATGGTGCCTTCAGCCAAAAGCACACTCTTCAGCACCCTGATGGAGTCCATGTAAACCGGATTGTGGGCTGCGCCCAACACGATGCCGCTACCGTCGTACACATACATGGCCGTGTCCACTTTAAACACGCCATACTTCCAATTCGTCGGACTTGAAGGTGAGGCCACGGTAATGTCGTAGGCACCGCTCAGCTTCACGTTGGTGCTGTCGAGCAAGACATGGCCGCAACGCTGGATGGTGGTCAGGCTGCGGGTGGCCGATGTGAATTCATCGTCCTTATCTGCATTGCGGTGGCCATAGTTCTTGAGGACAATCTGACGGCCTTTACTGCCTGATTCGCAGTGTGTGCCGCTACCGATCAAGCCGCCTGCAATGTTCATGTAAGGTCCGTCCGTTGTGTGCACAGTCGGGATGGTTTCACTTTTGGTGTCGTAGCCTTTTCCATCGATATAGACGACTGCGTATTGTGAAATGTCGAATTGCTTCCATCCATTCGGTCCGCCTTGTGAGCCGGCATACACCGAGCCTCCTATCACAATAGTGGTGTCGGGTGCGGGAACGACAGGCGTCCCGTTCTCCGAAATGGACATAAACTTGTTCATGTTCACTTCCTCGCTATTCACCGTTTCCTTGGTGGGAGCCTTCTTGACTGCCGTGGCACCGATGTTGACACACACCGAGCCATGCACGGTTCCATCTTTGCCGGCGCCATAGACATTCTGGTCGATGTTGCCGCCTGTGATGTTGACAAACGAAGTCCAGACGGGGTTGTATAATACATCAACGCTCGGATCGCCTTCAACAGCATCGTCACTGCAGCCGAAGACATTGCCCATGATGTGGCCGCCGCGCACGTTCACGGTCTTGAGGCTGGTGTATGGGTTGCTGTCTATGTCATCCAGACCGTGTTGGCTACCGCCAAACACATAACCGTTGTAAACACCACTTGAATTCAGAAGACCATCCGTGCCGATGGTGCCGCCGCTGATGGTGGCCACACGAGCCGTGCGCACCAAACTCTTCGCGCCGCCGCCAAACACGTTGCCTAACACGTGTGTATCATCACCTGAGATGAAGACAAAACTGGTGTCGACGAGGGCCATGTTGGTGAAGCCGTCGCCGCTGTTCGGGCCGCGCGAGCCGCCAAACACGTTGCCGTGCTCAACATTATCCGGTACTACATGTCCAGTGGTGCTGGCGGTGCCGATGGTGCCGCCAGAGACATTGACGACAGTCTTGCCCGTGAAGGGAGTGACGCCAACAATGTCATCGCCCCACATGCCAGGTTCGGCTGGGGTGCCTCCGGTACTGACATCATAATATCCCACCAAGGCCATGGCGCCACCGCCATACACGTTGCGGCTGATGTGGCCACCCTTGATGTTGACTTCGGTGTTGCCCTGCACGATGCCCGACCTCGGGTTGTAGGAATCCTCCGAACCGTTGCCATCGGAGTCGTACATGTCTGTGCCGCAACCTGCGCCGTACACGTTGCCGTGGTTGGCAAAGAAGCTGGCGTGAGCAGTTTCGTAGTTTTCGCAGCCGATGGTGCCGCTATAGACGTTAACGGTGGCCTTTTTGAAGACGTGGCCGTTCTCGCCCGAGCCATAGACCGAGCCATGTACCATAGGACCATCGGAGGAACCCTCCGTTCCGATGTTCACGACTGTATTGACGGCATACGACAAGCTGTCCATGAAGGCGCCAATGGGGGCAATTTGGCCTCGACCTGAGCCGAACACCATGCCGTTCTCGTTGCCGTCCACACCGATGATGCCGCCAGTGATGGTGACTTCGGTATCGCCAGTGCCTGGCTTGAAGAGTCCTTCCATAGTCGTGGCGTAGATGTTGTAAGTACCTACCGAGGCGATGGCACCGCCGCCATACACGTTGTGATAAATGGTGCCGCCCTTGATTTCCACCGTGGTGTTGCCAAACACACGGCCTGAGGTAATACTGTGGTGCGTGGTGGTGGGTGTCCGCTGGTATTGGTGCTGTCCGCCGCCGCCGCCATACACGTTGCTGTGCCAGCCGCCGTGGCCTGAGATGCCGATGGTACCGCCGTTGACGACGACATGGGTGCCTCCCTGCACGTGGCCGCTGCCCGAACCGCCAAACACGTTGCTCTTGATGTTTGCACCATTATTAATAATGACTTCGGTGCTGTCCACATAGGCCATGTTCACCACTTGGTCGCCAGTAGTATAGTTGGGTTCCCAGTGACGGCCCACGAGGCCGCGACCGCCGCCGAACACGTCGCCGTTGTTGTTGCCGTCGGTGCCGATTTGTCCGCCGCTGACGATGACCTTGGCCAAGCCAGTGCCTTTAACAGTGCCAGTGATACTATCGGTGTACTGAACAGGATTAGTATTAGGAATAGGCTTGTACCTGAAGGTACCCACCGAAGCAAGCAAGCCGCCGCCGAAGACGCGGTTGTAGATTGTGCCGCCAGTAATTTCGACCTTGGAGTTGCCATACACGCGACCGGCGGTGTAACTATAACGGAACGGGGAAACGCCAGGAATAGAGTCGTTGCCCTTGCCGCCACCATACACATTGCCACGGAACACGCGAGGACCGGAGCCGTAGATGTCTTCAGTGAGTTCGTTCGTGGTGGCAGTAAAGCTGACACCCGTAAAGTCTCCCGTGCCGTTCACCAAACCCGTGCCATGCAGCGGAATGCCGCCGATGGTGCCACCGCTGATGACGATATGGGTGCTGTCAAGCACGTGGCCGTTTTCGCCGCCGCCAAACGCCGCGCCGGTCACTTGGGCGCTTCCGCTGATGGTGACCAAGGTGCTGTCGCAGAAGGTCAGGTCAGGGTGGCCTGCCAAGCCGCAGCCTGCGCCGAACACCCAGCCTGCGTTGCCGCCGAGCATATTGAAGAAGGTGTTCTTCTTAGCATTGTCATTTCCTGCCAAAGCCGTGAAGTCTTCCACCGTCGGGCCGATGTGGGCATCGCCCGCCACATAGACGGTGCACTTGCCGCCACTGGTGAAGGTGATGTCGTTGGTGGAAGCGTCTCTTGTGAAGGTGCCCACATGCGACAAGCCGCCGCCGCCGTACACGGCGTGACGCACCACACCGCCTGTGATGCTGTCCGTAGCATTGCCGAACACGATACCCGTGGTGTCGTTGTAAACAATTGCAGGAGAAGTGGCCTCAGGAGTGATACCGCGTCCGCCAGCCAGCACGCTACCGGTGTAGATGTGGTCGGTGGTGGGCTGCTCGTTGGCGTCAACGGTAAGCTCCGCGAGGGTGTTCTTCTGGCCCACCGTTCCGCCGTCCATCTCGATGGAGGTGTTGCGCCACACATGGCCGTTGTCGGCGCCGCCGAAGACGGAACCGATGATGTAGGCATTGCTGGTGATTTTTACATGGGTGGTGTCCACATTGGCGAAGGGCAACTGGTCTTTGCCACCGGCCAAGCCATAGCCGCCGCCAAATACGTTGCCGCCGACGATGCTCGCTTGTGCCGTGCCAATTTGCTCAATGCCCACCTGTCCGCCGCTAATCTCTATCTTGGCCAGACCGCCTGTGGTCGCCACATAGTTCGTACCTGGCTCAGTGACCCAGCCCACGTTGGCCAACTCGCCGCCGCCATACACATTGCCGAGGATACGGGTGGGGTTGTTAGTCGCGTCAGTCTCCGAAATCTTCACCTCTGTGTTTTTCACCCTACCGAGGTTGGCGTTCGTATCATGACCCTTGCCGCCGCCGAACACATCGCCGATGCTGCTCGCAGTGTGCGTGAGGACATGACTCCTGTTGCCCACCGTGCCGCCGCTGATGTCGATGGTGACATTACCGTGAAGTGTGGGGTCATCGGTAATATTATTTCCACTTGCATCCACGCCAGTGAGACCCTGACGACCACCGCCATAGATGCTGCCCAAGAAGACACCTCCGTCCATCTCAATGTCGATGTTGCCTTGCACGCGGCCAGCTTCAACATTTTCGCGCAGGAAGTTACGTCCGCCGCCGAACAAGTTGCCGTCAGCGCCCGAAGTACCCGTGCTGCCGATGACGGGATAAGTGTAAGTGATGGCATTAGGTGCCTCACCCACTGTAAACTCGTCGCCCTTGCCAATCGTCACCTCCACATCGCCGAGCACGTGGCCGTCCTCGGCACCGCCAAACACGGAGCCGTAGATGATGCCGCCCGTGATTTGTACGTCGGTGGAACCTGCGTTGGTCGTGCCATCTAAAACGTCTCTCGGGTCGCCGCAGCCGCCACCGAAGACATAGCAGATGACAGGTTGCTCCGCGACTTGCGCAGCAGTGCGCGGCACGCCGACGGTGCCACCGCTCATCTTGATGGTGGCCTTGCCGCTCACGTCGGTCGACTCATTGGCACCATACACGTTGTTGAGGATGTGACCACCCGTGATGTTCACCTCGGTGTTGCCCCACACCTTGCCCGAGTTCGAATTCCAATAGGACTGATACTCACCAGACGAGTTTTTCTTCTGATAGGGGAACCATCCCGAGCCGCCGCCAAACACGTTGCCGAACCACGACTTGCCATCAGAAGGATAAATAGTATAAGTCCCCCCTGAATACCCATTTTTAATATACACCGGGTCGAAGGGATCGTAATGGGTTGCATCGCCATATTCATGACCATAATCCCAATGGTACGTTCCAGGCATATTGGCTGGGAAATCATCTATAAGCGGGTTGATGTAGTAGTTAGTAGATCCATCCGTTCCATCCGTGTACATCGGCAAATCAATTGGATGATTGTTTGCATCTTTGCTGGTGCCCGCACCGATTTGACCACCTGCTATAGTCACCTTGGTGTCGTGCATCACGTGACCGCTTTCGGCGCCGCCAAACACGGAGGCTTTCACATAAGGCTTGCTGACTGCGTTACTTACAGTAGTGTCGTTGGTGATGGTCACTTCGGTGTTTTGCACCGTAGCGATGAGGTCAATAAGGCTGGTGGCAGGATGATCCAAACCGTTAGTGTAGACTGAGTCATAGTCAGCGGGGTCGGCTGACCAGCCTTCACCGCCGCCATACACATAGCCGAGGTCGTCGTTATAGAGGAGATAGAAGTTGTCAGGATCTGAAGGATCCTCAAGCTCATATCGCATTTGCGACCTGTCGCCGCCGATGATGCCACCGCTGATTCTGACGGTGGCCAAGCCGCCATCAGAAACCGTGACACTGGTGATTGAATCATGATGGTCAGGATCCTTATACAACTCATAACTACCCACGCTGGCAATCTCGCCGCCGCCCAAGATGATGCCATAGACATGGGTGTTGTTGCCCAATGTATCTGAAACTTCAATCGTGGTGTTCTTGGTCAAGCCCAAGAGCAAGGACTTTTCCGCATCATTTTGATCAGGATGATCAGTATCAAGGTAGCCCTTGCCGCCGCCATAGATGTTACCCATACTGAACCAGGTAAAGGTCTCGATGACCGTCTCATCAGGATCAAGCGGATTAGTGCCAGTCTTGTTGTTGTTGCCCACCGTGCCGCCTTTTATCATGACCTTGGTGTTGCCGTGGTCGGTGCCGCTTTGCATACTGCCGTCCATATCTACGCCAGTGAGGGCAAGGCGACCGCCGCCGTAGATGTTGCCGTAAACGGTGCCGTGCATCATCTCGACGGTGGTGTTGCCTTCCACGCGGCCTACAGTAAAGCTGTCATCAGAGCCTTCGCCGCCGCCGTAGATGTTGCCGTCGTAGCCTGTCATGCCATCAGTGCCGACAAAGGGCATGGTGTCTGTCACACTTCCGCTGACTTTCAGTTGGACGCTGGCATCACCCAATACGTGACCATCGGCTGCTCCACCAAAAACAGAACCATAAATCCTTGCGCTGTCGCAAACGATGACCGAAGTGCTATCAACATTGGCATACGCCTTGAAATATTCGTCATCGAAGCCTTTTCCGCCACCATACACATGACCATTCTTTCCAGTGCCATCCAAAGGTCCAATTTCGCCACCACTAATAGTAACGTTTGTATTACCGTTCGTGAAATCCGAGATTTCATACGACATACCTATCCAATTCCATTCATCATCAAATATAAAGGTTTCATCATACTCATAATCACCCACGCTAGACATTTCGCCACCACCGAAAACATTCTCATAGATTTGTCCTCCCGAAACGACAACCTCGGTAGAAACGCCTACTTGACCAGATATGGGGTTCGACTCAAGATTCGTACTACCCTTGAAGCCCTTGCCACCGCCATAGACACTACCATATTGATAATAATCAGGGTCGCCTAATGTGCCCGAAGAACCGCCGATGGTGCCACCGCTAATGTTTACCGACGTGGTTCCTGTCACCAAAGCAATCTCTCCACCGCCATACACTGAGCCATGGATCACACCACCTGAGATATTTGTCTGGGTTTGCTTCGCCTTGGCCAAATCGTGAAAGTTTAAAATTTGCCAGCCTTCATCGTCAAGGTAACTACCCTTACCGCCGCCAAACACATGGCCGATAGTCACAGTATCAACCGCTGTGCCAATGGTGCCACCGCTAATATTGACGGTAATACAGCCATGGTCATTACCAGCAATTGGATTGCCATCACTATCCATACCGGTTAAGCCTAATCGTCCACCACCATAAACATTGCCTTTCAATTCGCCATCACTTATGTCAACGCGAATATTGCCACCCACGCGTCCAGCTGTCAGATTTGAGAACAAATAGTTTCGTCCCCCACCAAAGATATTGCCGTCCCATGAGGTCTTTCCATTGGTACCAATGACTGGAATCTTGCTATGGGTAGGATTAGCAATGGCACTCTTCTTCACCTGCACACTGGCATCGCCCAATACGTGACCGTCGGCTCCGCCGCCAAAGATGGAGCCATAAATCCTCGCACTGTCGCAGACAATGACCGAGGTACTGTCCACATTGGCAAACAATGCATAATTCTCATTTTCATCATCATCCTTACCTCGACCGCCACCATACACATAAGCATTCATGCCAGAACCGTTCAAAGGACCAATTTCGCCACCGCTGATGATCACTGTGGCCACACCACTGGTCTTTTCGTTCAAGCGGCCAAGACCTACTGAGGACAATGCGCCGCCACCATACACGCAGTTGCGGATTTTGGCGGTGTCAGACACATGTACATAGGTATTGCCAAACACTCGACCAAATTGAGGACTGTATTCGCCGGTAGCAATGGTATCATGGCCTTGTCCGCCACCATACACACGACCACCCGACAAGTCATAATAAGGTATGTTCAAGCCAGGAATGATGGAGTCATTACCTTGCCAATCCGTGTGAATGGTCATCTCACCGATGGTACCGCCTGTCAACTCAACATACGTGTTGCCTGTTACGGCAGCCAACGCACCACCGCCATACACATGACCAAGCACATGGCCTCCTTTAATCCTCAATGTGTCATTACCATCCACCAAGCCAACTATAGTGTCGTTAAAAGTTCTATTGTAGCCATATCCTCCACCATACACATTGCCACCGACAATGGTGCTGTGTTTCGTGATATTCACACTGGGATTACCGATAATGTCGCCCTCTTCGCCGCCACCATACACCGAGCGACCAATACTAACCGATGAGGTATCGGGATCGAAATAGGTTTGGTGTACGCCTGGATCATAATAAGGTTGGATGATTCCCGCCATAGCAACGGGATCATAACCAATCCTCACCACAGGGTTGGCCGCAACGGTGGCCGTGTCACCCAAGGCACCGCCAAAGACATTGCCTTGGATCTCACCGTGGATGATGTTCACCTCAGGCGAATTGATCTTATTACCCTCCACCAAAAGAGGAGTGTAGGGCGTATATCGTCCACCGCCATACACGTTGGTCAAGTTCAGGGCGCAATGGTCAACGGTGTCGAGCACATTGATCGTAATCTTGCCGTCGATTTGGCTCCAAACATCGCTACCGCCGAAGGCGTTCGTAATGGAACCGCCATAGAGGTTAAGGGTAATGTTGCCGCCATGACCAGCCACCAAACCGGAATACTCTGGGTGCGCATCAATAAACTCTTGTGTGATTTCAAAGATGTCGGCTGAAATGGCTTCATTGGCAAGAGTGCCGGGATCGTCGGCCTGGCCTCTCGATCCGGCGAAGAGGTTGGTAATCTCACCGCCCATGACGTTGACAGTGATGTTGCCGTAGATGTCGCCCAACCTTGAACCGCAGTAGAAATTGCCGTAGGTAGGCGGGTTGTCGCCGCACTGGAGGGTGACCACCAAGTCGCCGATGAGGTCGGCTGAGTTGTTGCCTCCGAAACCGTCGGCAATCACCACAGGGCAGTCGCCATCTTGGTTGACCACCAGATTGATATCGTCAATGAGACCCATATTGTTGCTGCCGCCAAAGAGTTCGTTGATCAAGCCGCCATTGATGGTGGTGTTGGCTGTGCCGTGAATATCGGCCGAAGTTACCGAACCGTTACCACCGCCAAACACCTGGTAAATGCGTCCACCGTCAACAATGACATTGGTATTGGTACTGTAGCCCGCAGTGCTACTGCCTATGGCAGCGGCATCGCAACCGCCATACACATCATAAATGGTGTTTTCCTCACATCCCCACACATGTACCGTAGCTTCTTTACCCGCCACCGGGAGGTAGTCGGCATGGTTACTACCGGCATAGACGGCCTTGAGGGCGAATTTTGACGGATCAGTGCTCAACTCTCCCAGTGCCTGAGGTGTGGTGGGCGCCGGATCGGGATATTCATTGTCTTCGGTATGTGCCGTACTATAGATATTCACCTCCACATCGCCGTAAGGTGTGCCGGCATGGTTGTTGGCACCGAAGACGTTGCCCTGGATGGTGGCATCGCCTGTGTAAACGTCGGTGCGGGTGCTGTGCGAACCGATGTTGACAAGGGTATTGCCCTTGGGATTGGTGCCGTAGCCGCCCACGTAGGCGTAGTTGGCGCCGCCGTAAACATCGACGATGGTGCCGCCCATGATGTCGACAAAGGTGTTGCCATACACACGGCCGGCAATCAGATTTGCCGGCTTGAGCGAGTCGTTTTCTAGTACAGAAATATTATAGTCCCGCCTATGGCTACCATAGCCGCCGCCATGCACGCCGCCGAATAGATAGGTTGTCCCACCGGGGGAAGTTACCGAGTGTCCGATGGTGCCGCCCGTGACGGTGACATGGGTATTGCCCATCACGGTGCCTTGCTCGGAACCACCGTAGACGTAGCTCTTGATGATGCCACCGTTGATGGTGACCTTCGCCGTCCGCGAGCGAGCCATCGAGACCCAAGCGGGGCTCTCTGGATCCACATCGCCCTGGCTGCCGCCAAACACGTTTCCGGTGCAGGTGTGGATAAGGATGGAATCATTATGGTTATCACTGTCAAAGACGGTCCATTCATGCATAGCCTGGGAGGTTGATGCATATACCGAACTATACTCAGTGTCCGTGCCGATTTCAGGGCTGCCGCTGATGATTACCTCCGACATACCCGTGCCTTTCATGAAGGTGCCGTTCGGGATGCTGTTGTCGGTAATGGTGTCCCAATAGCCGATGCCGGCCATTTCGCCGCCGCCAAAAACGGAGCCGTAGATACGAGTCGTTGTGCCACCCACTTCCACCTTGGTCTTGGCCACACGGCCTGCCCAGATGTCCTCATAGGCTTTGGTGTCGCCCTTGCCCGAGCCGAAGATGTCGCCCACGCTCTCGTCGCTGCCCGTCAGCAGTTGCATACCATCAGTGTTGCCGATGGAACCACCGGTGACGTTGATATGGACATAGCCGTGATTAATGGAGTCGTACACCTGTTCGGTCGCCGTGTTGGTGGTGAGGTACGGGAGACCTTCCATATTCACGCCCGTAAGTGCCAGACGTCCGCCGCCGAAGATGGAGCCTTGGAGGGTGCCGCCGTCCATGGCGATGTCGATATTGCCTGCCACACGGCCGTTGGTGTGGTTGGTGTTCATGAAGTTACGTCCACCACCGAAGATGTTGCCATCCCATGTGGTAAGGCCGTTGGTGCCGATGTTAGCACCGGAATGAACGATCACAGAAGTACTTCCCAGCACGTGACTGTCGGAGCCTCCGCCGAAGACAGAACCCCAAATCGTGCCGCCACTGACGGTGACGAAGGTGCTGTCGACGTTGGCGTAGGCCTTGCGCAATGTATCGGGATCGTTGGAGAAGCCCTTACCGCCACCAAACACGTAGGCATTCATACCTGTGCCGTCGAGAGGCCCAATAACTGTTGAACTGCCATTAACAGTGACTGTGGCATTGCCGCGGTATGTGGTTCTGACTGGATCCGCAATGGGTATAAGGTCGTTGGATTCCTTGTTCCAAATACCCACACTGGCCATGTTGCCGCCACCGAACACATTGCCACGGATGGTGCCGCCCGTGATGTCGACCAGCGTGTTGCCATACACGCGACCGGCCAGATTGTTAATAGAGTCAATCATCGTTGGTCGCGGACTGGGTATGTTCAAATAACTAAAGGTCGAATAATAGTCATCACCATAGCTGCCGCCGAAGACGTTGCCGTGATAATAGGTTAGTGTATTATTTCGGATTGTATCCCACGCATGGGTAGCATAGTTGTACCTCAAACTATCCGGCACAATTCCCGTCGATCCAATGGTACCGCCGGCAATGTGCACCTCGGTCTCGCCCCAAACGACACCTTGCTCGGAACCGCCGAAGACGGAGCTGCGGATATGGCCTCCAGAGTCGCCATTGGTCATATTGATATTGACATTGGTGTTAGCACAGTGGCCCTGTTCAAGACCTGCCACGCGGTGACTGGCATCCAAAATTTGCACATCACCCTGGCCGCCGCCATAGACGTTACCCGTACGGGTGTGCGTCAACACCCTCAAGTAGGTGGTGTCGTATGTGTCAGCCTCATAATTCACATAACGGACCTTATCATAAAACGTCCAATCGCCTGGATGATGCGCATAGTTATCGCCGCCTACGAACTCAAGCGCGGTTCCGATGGTGGGAGTGCCCGTGATGGTCACGCTAGTGCTGGCTGTGTTGGTCGCATACCAACCGGCGTAACCCAACCAATAACCGGCATTGGCCATCTGGCCGCCGCCGAACACGGAGCCATACACGGTAGGACTGTCGCTGATTTCGACAGCGGAATTGGCCGAACGGGCCAAGTCATCCTGGTCGTACTCGTCGAGCTTGCCACGGCCTGCGCCATAGACGTTACCGGAAGCATAGCTGCTCTTCAACAAGTTAAGGCCACCGTTGAAATAATTGCCCACATAGCCGCCGCTGAGTTCCACCTTGGCCTTGCCGTGATGTTCTGAATCGTAGGTTGTGCCCGTCGTGAAGGCATCAAACCAGCCATTCAAACCCACGCCGGTGAGGGCTACCATGCCGCCGCCATAGAGGTTACCCAAAGCCTTGCCGTCCGACATGACGACTTTGGCATTGCCGCCCACACGACCTGCGTGCGCGTACAGGGAATCACCAAGATGGCCAGGATTAGGACACATCGTACCTTGGCCGCCGCCAAACACGTTGCCGTCGTAGCCTGAGAGGCCCGTGGTACCGACGACACCGCCTTTGACCAATACTCTGGTGCTGTCCAAGACGTGAGCGTTCTGGCTGCCGCCGAACACATTGCCATAGACGAGGGCATTGCCGCTGATTTCCACGCGGGTGCTGTCCACATTGTTTAACTTTTTGAATTCATCACGGAAGCTACCCTGTCCACCGCCGTACACACTACTCGTAAAGGGATAAGCTTGGATTGAATCGATGATTCGAGGCACACCCACCGATCCACCGCTTATCGTGACAATGGTCTTGGCCGCTTGAGCAACGGTAGAATTGTTTTCAAGCTGGTGCGTTGTGCCGTTTTCAACGTAATTGCCCACGTCGGTGGTCTGGTTGCCGCCATACACGTTACTGAGGATGTGGCCGCCGGTAATCTCCACTTCGGTATGGCCGAAGACCTTACCCGCGTCGGGGTTCCACACGCAGGAGTCGGCAGTGCCGGCTTGGTTTCTGACAATGTAAGGATAATAACCCGAGCCGCCGCCAAAGACATGGCCGAACCAGGACTCACCGTTGGTGGGCTTGTAGTTCGCCACCGTCTTAAGCTTAATCGGGTCAAAAGGCTGCTGGTCGTTGGCGACATAGTCCCAACGGTAGCAGCCAAGCAAGGCACTGTCCGCATGAATGTCTGTGTCGGTATCATGACGTGTAAAATAGCCAACTGGGTTGAGGAATTTGTCCCCATCATACTTGGCTTGTTCCAAACCCGTTTGCGGGTTATAGCCCGCGCCAATCTGACCACCGCTGACAGTCACCTTGGTGTTGCCCACCACATGGCCGTTCATGGAGCCACCATACACCGAGCCTTTCACCAAGGTTGTTTTTCTTGCGGTCTCGCCAATGGTCACCTGGGTTTCACCCACCAGCGCCATCAAGTCGATGAGGCGCTTGTTGTTATGGATGCCAGGGGTGCCGGAAGAAGGATTGATGACTGCATACTTGGCAGGATCGTCAGTCCAGCCTTCACCGCCGCCGAACACGTGACCGCGGTCGTCGTTGTACTTGAGGTCGTATTTGCCCGTTCCATCAACCATGTCGAGGCGCATTTGCGCCTTGTCGGCACCGATAACGCCACCGTTCACGGTAACCTTGGTCTTGCCCGTGCCTGGTACTGGTGTTATGTCTCCGATATTGGTAACACCTGAATACTCACCGATGTTCCATGTGAATTGGCCCACACAGGCCACCTCACCGCCACCAAACACTGAACCGAGGATGCGGGGACTACGAGGATTACCATCAATGACGGTGTCTGTTATTAGCACCTCAGCGTTCTTGACCAGGGAGATGAGTAAGGCCGATGCCTTGGGGTGGCCATAGATACCGATAGTATCGCCCTTGCCGCCGCCGTACACGTCGCCCATGCTGCTGGCAATCCATTCTTCGATGGTGTCGTTGTTGCCGACCGTGCCACCACTCACCTTGACGAAGGTGTTGCCGTGTTTCACGTCGGCAGTATCAGGCAAAATATTACCATAGAGGTCGATACCCGTCAAGGCCAGACGACCGCCGCCGAAGATGGAGCCGTAGATCTGGCCGCCACACATGTCGATAGAGTCGTTGACACGCACACGGCCCGCGTTATAGTTCTTCTTGCTGTAGTTACGTCCACCGCCGAAGATGTTGCCGTCGTAGGTCGTGGTGCCCGTAGTGCCCATGAGGCCATTTTTGTAATAGGTGCGTGCGCTGCCCAGGACGTGGCCGTCCTCGGCACCGCCGAAGGTGCTTCCCCAGATGCGGTTGATGGTGTCGGTGGCATTATTGGCAGGCATGGTTGGCATGGGCATGTTAATCGTCACGCGGGTGTTGTTCACGTCGGCCAAGTCAGGGTAGCTTCCGCTATAAGGGCTAACCGCCGGATTAATCCAGTCTTCGCTGACGCCCTTTCCGGCGCCGAAAACGTAGCCGTCCACACCGTTCAGGCCGACGGGGATGTTGTAGCCCGTCTCCACTCTCGGCGCGGGGCCTACCTGTCCGCCCTTGACGGTGACGGTGGCCAAGCCGGTGTCCTTGCCAGCGTCGTTTTTCTTGGGTTTGTAATCCATAAATTGGACACCATTGACGGTATAAGGGGCTTCTTCCCTTAGGCCCACGCTGGCCAACTCGCCGCCGCCATACATGTTGTAATAGACATGGCCGCCACTGAGGGTGACGTGGGTGTTGCCCAACACTATGCCCGCTTCGCGGTAATCACGATCCTTGTAACCCTTGCCGCCGCCGAACACTAAGCCGCCAGTGACGTGGACGATGGTGTCGAAGTCGGTTGAGCCTGTCTTTTTCTGGTAGGCGATGACACCGATTCTGCCGCCACTGATGTTGACGGAGGTGGAGTCGTGCACCTTGCCGAACTCGCAGCCGCCGTAGACGTTGCCCTTGATGATGGTGGGCACGCTGGAGCTTTCTTGGGAGATGTTCACAATGGTTTTCTTCACGTAGGCCAAGCTGTCCCAAAGGTGGTTGATGGAGCCGTCCAAGTTGGTAAGACGACCCATCGAGCCGCCAAACACATTGCCGCCCTTGGTGTCGTAGCCGGCTTGGGAAGCAAGAGGCTCATACTTGTTGCCGATGGTGCCGCCCGTAATATTGACGGTGGTGATGCCATGGTCATCGCCAGTTTGCATCGCGCCGTATTGTGGATCGGTTTCGTCGACGGGCAAGATGCCCACCGAGGCCAAACGGCCGCCACCGTAGACGGAGCCGAGAATCAAGCCTTTCTCGATGTTGACGTAGGTGTTGCCGCTCACCGCGCCTTCCGGAATGGCATCACCCTGGTAGCCACGGCCTCCGCCGAACACGTTGCCGTCATAGTAGGAACAGCCCCATGTGCCGATGGTGGCATCGCCATCGTCCTTATTGATGTTGACTGTTGCGTCGCCGAGCACGTGGCCGTCCTCGCCGCCGCCGAAGACGGAGCCGAAGACGATTCCGCCGGTAATGTTCACTTCTGTTGTGCCCACGTCGGTCCAGCTGTTGAACATGGGGCGCGAGTCACCCATGCCTGCGCCCAGGATATAGTTCATGACGGGGCGCGCTTGGATGGAGTCGATGGTGAGTGGCACGCCCACGGTGCCGCCACTCATGTTGATGGTGCATTTGCCGTCCACGTCGGTAATCTCGTTGCCGCCATAGACGCAGGTGAGGATGTGTCCGCCCGAGATGTTGATGGTGGTGTTGCCGTAGACATGGCCTGCCATGCGCCGCCAAACGGCTGTGTCATTGACCGCATCCCAAAACGGATAATAGCCGCTGCCGCCGCCAAACACGTTGCCGAAGAACGAGTGGCCGTTGCTGCCTTGCGTTGAGCCGCCTTGGGCACTGTATCCAGTTTCGTCGGCGAAGATGTCATATACAGCGTAGGGAGCCTTGTAGGGCCAGGCGTCGCAGCTGTGGAAGTTCGCGACAACGTCATCGGTCAGGGTGCCTTTCCTTACACTATCGATTACAGTATTCCACTGTGCATCAGTGTATGGATCATCGAAATTGTGCTCTCCGTTACTGTCCACGTAATGCCCGACACCAATTTGTCCGCCTTGAATCTCCACATAGGTGTTGCCCAGCACCAAGCCGTTTTCGGAACCACCATACGCTGAGGCCGTGATGAGTCCGCCGCTGATTTCTAAGTAGGTGCTGTCCGTCACGCCATGTCCAATGGCTTGTGGGTAGTTGATGGAATCGCCCAGTCCTTGGCTGCCGCAGAACACATAGCCGAGTTCGTCGTCGCCCGGGCTGTTCGTAAAGGGCATCAAGGCTTTGTTTGGGACGCCCACTAGTCCCCCGCTGATGAACACATTAGCCACGCCGGTGCCTGAGGCGCACGATGTGGGTACTTGCACTTCCACATTTTCATTTCCATTGGGGTCGTCGGCAGGGTAGGTGACTGTGCCGTAGGTGAAGGTGCCCACCGAGCCAAGCTGTCCGCCGCCGTAGATGCTTCGCTCCACGACGCCGCCATTCATGTAGACCCAGGTGTTGCCTTTCACCACGCCGGCTGTGGCATCCAAAGTGTCGCCCAAGCAGCCGCCATACACAGAGCCTTTCACGGTGTCGTTGTTGACGGTCACGCTGGTGCTTTGGGTCACAATTCCCTTTACGCAGCCGCCGTAGACGTTGCCCTTGATGACCACCTGCGCCGATACCACGCCGCTTCCGAGCAGCATGGCGAGCAGGAGAAATGCTTTCCGCCTTGGTTTCCTAATATCCATTCGTTTTGTATGCTTGTTTTCCATCATTTACAATGCTTTATATAATTGTTCAAGACTATTTCGTTCATTTTCCTCTTATGGCGTTGGGACGATGATGACCTCGGTGTTGCCGTCGACATTGCCTAGATTGCCGCCGCCGTACACGTTGCCCTCGATGGTGACTTCGTTTTGATTGATTGGTTTGCCAATAATCACTATCGTGTTGGAGACGATGTCTCCTACATTACTGCCGCCAAAAACGTTGCCTTCAAAGGTTATCGACTGTGGATCTGTTGGTCTACCGAACTGTGCCGTGCCACCGATGGTGCCTTTGAGAATCTTCACCTCAGGTGTTGAGACGGGGTTGGAACTGGTAGGTTTGTAATTTACGCCTGTGACGGGGTTATCTATAGGCGCGTAACCCGCATGGTAACCTGCGCCGTAGACATCGCCCACAAAGAGTTCGCAGTCTCCGCTTTCCTCCACGATAACCGTAATCTTGCTCTCCGCATTGCCGAGCTCATCGCAACCGCCGATGATATTGCCGATGGTGCCGCCATTAACAGTAAGCACAATATTGCCGCCATGGCCTACAAATGAAGGCTCACCAGCATGTGGATTTGCTGGATCATAAGTGCTTGGGTTAAATCCCATGTATTTCCTTAACTCAAACGAATACTTTCTATTGGTTGTATCTGCTGGATTTGGATTGTTTGGATCTGGATTAAGATTATGAGTTGTATAATCCTCATAAAGTTCCGCAAACGTGGGGAATCGCCTCACGTCGGCAGGGATAGGCTGTTCTTCATCCTTATAGCCTTTCGAACCGCCAAACAGCCACTCGATAGTACCTCCCTGAACCGTTAGACTAATATCGCCATAGACGATGGCCCAACGGCTGCCCGCATAGACTCTCTTGTAATGGTAGTCCGCAGCCTCCGCGCAAGTGATGGTATGAACAATATCGCCATAGTGTTCAGCTTCGTTGTCGCCGAAGTATTTATCCTCGATGAAGAGCTCTGCACAAGTAAGAATGGCTCCAGCGGGAAAGTCAGGAGCAGGTTCGTTCATCGGGCCATAGCAAACACCATGCTTGTTGCAGCCATCAAACATGTAGCCCACGGTGCCGCCATGAATGTTGAGGCCGATGCCGCCCAAACCGATGTTGGCAGGGGCAACCAAACCGTTGCCGCCGCCATAAACCTCATTAAAATGGCCGCCTTCGATGAGGGTCTGCACGCCTACTGCATCAGCTGCGTTGCCGCCGCCATACGAATACTTAATGGTGTTTTCGCAGCCGTGGACATACACATGGGCCTTCTTGCTTGAGCTTGCTAAGCCGTTCTCCGGCGCATAGTCTGCTGCGTTGCCGCCGCCAAATACGTGGCGGATGGCATAGTCGTTGTCAAGCACGGTGTTGGTGCCCTCAATGTGGTCGGTTTGGTAGATGTCCACATAAGTGTCGTCTTGCGGCGAGCCATTCACATTATTGCAGCCGTACACGTTGGCGTAGATGAGTCTGGCTTTGCCTTTGAGTCCAGTGGAAGGCGCCGTGGTCACTTCGCCGACGTTGACGTGGACCACGCCTTTCACTAAGGCTGCGACGCTGCTGCTGCCCAAGCCGCCGCCGTAGACATTGCCGTAGGTGTTGTCATTGGTGCCGGAGATGGTGCCGTTGAGGATGTTGACAGTGGTATTATTAAGCGCATTGGTGTTGACGCTGCCCAAGGCCGATCCGCCGTACACGTCGCCGTAAAGCTTGGGATAATCGTTATGGATTTCATCACCCGAAGAAGTGTCATATAGAATTTCGCCGAAATTGACGGTGACGTTGCCCGCTACTGAGGTGGGTTGGCCGTAGCCGCCGCCGTGGATATTGGCCCTCGTGGTGAGCTTGCCGACGGTGCCGCCAAGAATGTTGAGGGTGGTGTTGCCCGTGACGGTGCCTGTGGAGTTGCAGCCGCCGTAGATACCCACGCTTCCAGTTGAGGGGATGCTTTGGCAAACCTGGCCGTTATAGACGTTCACCGTCGTGTTGCCCGTGATGCCCGCCGCGTTGCCGCCGCCGAAAATGTTGTGATTGACGTAGGCGCGGGGGAAGTTGGTGAGCGAACTGGTATTGATTTCCAAAGCCGTGATGATACTTGCCATGGTAGTGGCGTCATACCCGATGTTGACTTGCGGGTTGGCCGTGACCGAGGCCAAGTTGCCGCCACCGAACACACTGCCGCTCACGCCGTCAGCGTCCACGATGTGCATCACATTGATGACAGGGCTGGTAATGCTGGAAGTGGTCGGCACGTAGTTGGTCAGGTTGCCGGCGCCGAATATCGTGTCGATTTCCAGCGGGCAGTCTTCTTCAATGTCAATCACGTTGACGGTGATGGTTCCCGTGATGTTGCCGTTGATGTTGCTGCCGCCGAAGGCCGTCCCGATGGTGCCGCCCTCAAGGTTGAGGGTGACGTTGCCAGTGATGTTGGAAGGTTTTGCTCCCAACGGGTCAGTAGATGCACGTCCTTTCGATCCACCGTAGGCCTTGGTAAATGTGCCGCCTTGGATGGTCAGGGTGACGTTGCCGGTGATGTCGGCTACATTGCAGCCACCGTAGATGGTGCCCACCAAGCCGGAACCACATTCGATGACGGTGTTGACATCCGTGTAGAGGTCGGTTGCGTTGCTGCCGCCGAAGAACTCCGTGATTTGCTGCTCGCAGGCACTGGTGTTATCGCCGTTAATGTCGGTGTTGACCGTGCCTGAGATGGTGCCTTGCGAGTTGCTGCCGCCGAACAGGTGGTTTACGATGCCTGCCGAGAGGACAGTGTTGGTGCCGCCCAAGCCGATGTTAGCTGCGGTTACCTCACCGTTGCCGCCGCCGAAGACATAGTCGAAACGACCGCCCTCGATAATGGTGCTCACGCCCGTGGCCGCAGCAGCGTTACCGCCTGCAAACACCCTGCGGATGGTATTCAAACATTCGTGGACATGTACCAAAGTCTTTTTCGTTGAGTATTCATTACCGTTTTCAGGTGTGTAGTCAGCCTGGTTGCCGCCGCCAAACACTTGGTCGATGGCGTAGAGGGTGCCGCTCTGCGAGTCATAGTCGCCGGTGGTGTAGCCCGTTTTGTAGACATGTACCTCCACATCGTCCTGAGGCGAGCCGTTGGCGTTGTTGCAGCCGTAAACATTGGCTTGACGGAGGTCGATGAAGCAGTTTTCAGCATCTTGGGTACTGTTACTGATGTTGACATACACCTTGCCGTATTCCTTGGCTTCGATGGCGGTGACGCCTTGAGCGGCTTTACGGCCCAATCCGCCGCCGTAAACGTTGCCGTACAACGTACCGTTCAGGAAGTTGACGGTAGTGGTATAGTGATTGCTTGAACTTTCCGCAGTATTGACATTACCAAAGGCCGATCCGCCATAGATGTCGCCATAGATGGTGGGGATGGCCGATGATGAGGACGGAGCGATATTGCCGACGTTGACGATGACGTTGCCCGTGGTTTGGGTGTCTTTTCCGTAGCCGCCGCCGAAGACTTGGCCTTCGTTGCCGCTTCCCGAAGCACCCACGTTGCCGTCCAAAATATCCGCGCCCGAGTTGACGCAGGTGGGCGCACCCGAAACACCAGCGGCCACTTGGGTTGCCATGGTTTCGTCTGTATAAACATCATAAACATTGCCATTTTGGTTGTAGTAATAGCCGCCGTTGCCGCCGCCATACACCTCATTGACAGTTCCGCCAATGACGGCCACGCGCGACCAGCCGCCCACGTTACCGCTGATGTCGCTGCCGCCGAAGAGACCCACGCCATTGAAGTTGCCACCCTCCACGAGGACAAGGCTGTTGTTGGTCACGCCGTTCATGCGGCAGCCGCCATAGACGGCTTCGGTCACTTTCGCCGTGACGGTGACAGGGGTGCTCGACTGTGAGGCTTGGTAAGTGTTGCGCAGACGCACATAGCTGCCAATGCTTTCGTAGCCGCCGATGGTCTTGAGGTTGTCGCCCGTCGCGGTCATGGCGCCACGGTTGCAGCCGCCGTAGACGGTGCCGACCTGCCCGTACACCATGCGAATGTCGGGCACTATTTCCAAATCACCTCTGTTGTTGCCGCCGAAGATGGTGTCCACGTTTTTGTGGCTATAATCGGGATTCAAGACATTGAGGAAAACGGTAATGCTACCCCATGTGGTAACGCCGTTGCCGCCGCCGTAGACGGTGCGAACATGTCCGCCGCTGGCTCCACCGTTGGTGTTGATGTCCACGAATGTATGGGATTGGACGGGTTCGTCGTCATCGTAGCAGTATTGAATGCTTCCAGGAGGATAGGCACCGTTGCCGCCGCCATAGACGGTGCCGATGTTGGCATTGCCGCTGACGCCGACGTAAGTCTTTACGCCCAAGGCCGTCAACGAGGTCGCATTGTCAGAGGCTATAGTATATTCAGCAGGCAAGACGCGGTTTGTCTTTTCAGCCACCTGTCCGGCGCGGTCGTTACCGCCATAGAGGGCCAGACCGATGGTGCCGCCCGAGACTCTCACTGAGTTTTCGCCATAGATGGATGCCATATTGCCACCGCCGTACACATTCTGTTTCACCTCTCCGCCATCCATGAACACCGAAGCCATGCCTACCAGTTCGGGGTAGCCTCTAAAGAAGCCGGTGTTGTCATCGAAACCGACACAAGCCAAGTTGCCGCCAGCATACACATTGCCTTTGATAAGGGCACCGTTGCTCACAAACACATTGGTTTCGTTGTGGGTGGGAACGGTCAGTCCTGCATATTGTCCGGTCGGGTCGTCGAAGTAGGAATCGTGGTTATAATGAATGCCATCGGTGCTGCAATCGTAATAGCCATTGCTCCCGGCGAAGAGGTTTTTATAAACGATGATGTTGTCTCCAGTGTTGCCACCCACCAATACGTATGTAGCACCTTTCACCTTCTGGTCTTCTAATGTCTGAGGAACGTTAGGGGCATTGGGGTTAACGCGAGTGCTACCCACGTCGCCGCTGATGTTGCAGCCGCCGTAAACATTGCCCACATGACCCTTTTTCAGCGCTACCCAAGTGCTGTTGGCCACATTACTCATACGGCATCCGCCATAGAGGTAGTCCGCGATAACCAAACCGCTGTTCATCTCCACATAGGTGCTATACAGGATATCATTTCCGTTGATTTGGCCAGAGGCTTGGCCCATCATGTCGCCCGCGTTGCCACCGCCATATACCGTTCCGATGCTGCCCGAAGTCAAAGTGATAGAGGGCAGTCTGGTCATCTCGGCCTGATTGTTGCCGCCGTATAGGGTGCGCACATTGTAGATGCCCGAGAAGCCGTTCCAAGTGTAGTTTGGATCCAATGTGTTCTCATCAATGGTTCCTGTGGTATAATTGGTGGGGACAATGGCGTTGGTATAGGTGTTGCCGAAGGTGATATTGTCGCCTGCATTGGCGCCGAGGGAGCAATTAACGGTCACATTGGCCTTATAGACATCGGCTGAGTTGCCGCCCGCAAAAACATTGTCCAACTGACCGCCGTTGATATAGACATCGGTGGTGGAGCCGTCCACTTTGTTACCGCCGCCGAAGAGGTTGCGGATGCCGAAGTCGCAGCCATAGCCAGTGGTGGCGGTGTTTGTAATGTTGGCAACAAGGTTGGTGGTGGTTTTGGTGACCACGATATGATGCTTGCCATACCCTTGGCTGCCGCCAAAGTTGTTGCCGCCAAACACGGCCATGATGGTGCCGCCATTGATGGTGATTAAGGAGCCATCTCCTGAATTAGTGGTCAAGAAGGCGTTTTTGGCCCCGCCGAAGATAGAGTCGGCCTTGACATAGTCGTCAGTCACCGTGATAGCCGTTTTGGTGATGGTGGGAAATTCCAAGATTTTGGGTGTTGTGCCCTCATTGGTCCATACCACTTCGCCCACCTCGTGCGTCTGTGTCATGGCGTTCACATGGCCGCCAACAGCCACGGTTTCCGAGGTGTAATCACTTGTGGCTGCCACAAACGAAGTGCCGTTGTAGGCATAGTAGCCGTTGCCGCCGCCATACACTGAGCCGAGCTTAAGCGGAGCATTGACAGTGGCAGTGGTGGTGCCGTAAGTGGCGTATGGATCGCCTGTGTTGACACCTAATGTGATTTTTGAGCCGTTGGCACCTAACACATCACCAGCGATATCGTTGCCGCCATACACCGCGCCGATGCTGTCGAAATTGATGACAACCACCTCCGTGTTGCCCGTCACGTCGGCCATGCGGCCTCCGCCGAAGATGGCACCATTGACCATTAGGCCAGGCTCCGCTAAGGTGGTGAAAGTGGGATAAGGCCCTGTCGGGTCACTTGTAGTACAAGACGTAGCTTTCACCTTGTATTCGTAGGTTTTTTCATATTCCAAACCCGTGATGGTGAAGGAAGTGACGTTACCCACTGTGGCAGAGTTCCAATCTGAATCACTCGTCTTTTTCCAATAGACTATGTAGCTTTCGGCGGTGGGAACCCACGACACTGTGACACCCACGTAGGTGATGACCTCGCTTCCGGATAGCACAGTAGGATTCTGGCAAGGCGTTTTTACCAAGATGGTGGCGGTACTGGTCTGCTTGGAGCCGTCGCTATAGGTGACGGTCAAGGTCAGCGTTGCCGTTTTGTGGCCTGTGTTGTTCGTGGTGCCGTAAGTGATGGTCGGCGTGGCCGAACTCGAGTTGTCTATGGAAAGATATTGTGCGCCATCGCCTGTGAGCGTCCATGCGTATGTGGCATTTGCAGCAGGGTTGGTTCCGCTGTTTTGGCTGTCAGGAATGCTTCCGCCATGGTCTGAGCCGTCATAGAAGTTGTGCGTGCCTCCTTGGAAAACGTAAGTGGTGTAAGCTGGTCTGACGGAATATTGGTAGTCGCTGATGGAAGGCGTAACTTGATGAGTGTCTTGATATTCCATCTCAAAACCCTGCAAGTTAGCCAAACCGCCCGACACCGTTGTGGTGTCTTGGGCGTGTTCGGTGATGGTCACGGGATAGTACTTGCCTCCGTTAGTGGTGATTTCGTAGGATTCTACAGACAGCTTCCATGAACTTGAGCTTGCATTATATTCCACCCAGTAAACCTCCCAACACTCAGAACCGTTCCAACCATGTGATTGTCCTGAATGTGCAGGATTAGTTGGGTCTACACACCAAGTCGAGTCAACACCAAAATATTGAACGCCTCGGCCTAGGCCATTATCCCATTTATAAAAGTAGTATGGGGATTCAGGGTTATTCAACTGGCTCGACGGGGGCAAAGTGGTGGACAGGGAGAGCGCACCACCTGCCTCAAACTCCGGCGCACCGAGGAAGCGGTAATTGGTCCCGTCGTGATAATAATAGTTCTTGTTGGTGCCGCCTTGGGTGTGGGCGTTGTCTGATGTCCAGAGGCAGGCAGGGCTGAAAACCGTGGCATCCTGCAAGGTGTTCCCTGCATGTGACAAATAGTGGCCCTCTATCTTGATGACAAACTGTCCATTGGTTTGTGCCATCAGACTCCCGGCCAAGGCAAAAAGCATAAGGCAGCCCATGGCCATACGCCTTGAAGCCTTCCTTACACCTTTATTATATATGTTGTTCTTCATAGTTGAAAGATTATTCAGTTTATTCGTTTGTTTCTTCATGCCGTTATCAGTTATTCGCTCCATTCACAATCACTTTTGTATTTCCATTCACTTCTCCCATATTGCCGCCACCATAGACGTTGCCGAACACCTTGGCGCGGTTACGGAGAAGGATTTCCGTATCGCCATTCACCACAGCGGCATCACCGCCACCAAAAACGCTGCCGGCGATGATGGCACGCGGAGCAGTAAGCAAAGCGGCGTGGTCGGTCAGATAGGTTGAGGTCGGGGTAATGAATCCATTCATGTCGGCATTATAGCCGATGTTCACCAACGGGTTGGCATTGACGTTGGTTGTGGTGCCTTCCTCTCCCTTCGAGCCACCATATACGTTGCCGCTGACACCATTCTTGATGTGCACCACGTTGACCACAGGACTCGTAACAGTACCTGTGGGCGTATAAGATGTCAAATTGCTGCCACCATAGATATTGGTGACATTAAGAGGGCAATCTCCTTCTATATCAAGCACATTGACGGTGATAATACCTTCAATGTTGCCGTTGACGTTACTGCCCCCAAAGGCGTTTCCGATGGTACCACCATACAGATTTAAAGTGACATCGCCTCCAATGTTAGCGGCAGTCGTTGACGTTCCCTTGGAACCTCCGAACACATTATCATAAATACCGCCATAAACATTGAGAACGACGTGACCTGAAATGTTAGCTTGGTTGCAGCCGCCATAAAGGTTATTAATTTTCATGTCGCCCTCGCTACAAGCGATGTCTGTCTCCAAGTCACCCGTGATATTGGCAAAATTGCCGCCGCAGAAAAGCTCATTGATTTCCAACTCGTCTTCGCAAGGGCCGTCATTGTCAACGACAACACTAATAGTTCCCGTAATGTTGCCATTTTGGTTGCTGGCGCCATAGAATTGCCCGACATAACCACCATGGATGCCCAAATTGATGTTACCTGTGACATTGGCCGCAGTCACCTCACCGTTACCACCGCCGAAAACTTGGGCGAAACGGCCGCCCTGAATCATCGTGTTCACATCGTTCGTTGCGGCTGCATTGCCGCCGCCGAACACGCGTTCAATGGTGTTGTCGCAGGCGTAGATATTCACGTTTGCATACTTATTTACCAAATAGTTAGCTTGATTGCCGCCGCCGAACACGTTGGCGATGGCATAGCCTTCGTCATCGATAGTGTTGATACCCGAAACATGTGCCGTTTTGAAAATATTCACGGTGACATCCTCCTGTGGCGAGCCGTTAGTGTTGTTGCAGCCATACACGTTGCCGCCAATGGTGGCGTTGCCGGTATTAGGAGTATTGGTGTAGCCAGCATAATCGCCGGATGTTTCCACAGTGCCGGTGCCTATATTGACTGTCACGACGCCATTGACCTGGCCCTTGGTGACGTTTTCAGATCCTGTTTGTCCCAAACCGCCGCCATAGACGTTGCCACCATGATAGATTTTGAAGCCGCCGGTGATTGTTTCTTCCACCGAATGCAGGGTGCCCTCGAGAATATTGACTGTGGTTTTGTCTGAAGGCTCGTCATTCACTTGTCCCAGAGCCGAGCCGCCGTACACGTCGCCGTAAATAGTGGGAGCAACGCTACCCGTCTTGTTGACAGTGACCGTGACATCGCCTTTAACACTAGTTTGTTCACCCAAACCGCCACCAAAAACATCAACGGTTTTGAAATTATTAAGTGAATCTTGACAACCAATGGTGCCGCCATAAATCTTCACCTCCGAGTCGCCTATCACAGTACCCTTTACATTACAACCGCCGTAAACGCCACCATGAACACCGGAAACGTTGCCGAGGACGGTACCGGCGGTCATTTCCACATCGCTGGCATTCACTCCATAGGGGGTTGCACCATCTAGTGTGATGTTATTACCACCACCATATACGTTACCGTTCACGGTGGCGCCATCTTGTTCAATCGTCACGGAAGCACTTCCAGTAACGGGAGCATAGTTGCCTCCGCCGTAGACGCTGCCGCCTATGGTGACTTGTGCCGTCGCTTTAGTGCCGATGAGCAACAAGGCTGAGGTTAATAATATAAAAGGTGTTAGTTTCTTATTCATTTTCATTTGTGAATGTTTTTCTATGTTAGTTAGCTTCTTAATGCCAATTGTTCTTTAATCATCTTGAATAGTTACCGAAGAGTCGCCGCCCACAGCGCCGTTGTTGCCGCCGCCGTAGACATTGCCGCCCACATGGGTATTACCCTGCAGGAAAACCGAAGTGCTGGCATTGGCAGGGTTGTCAGGGTCGTTGACAGCACTCTCATCGCCTCCGCCGTAGACATTGCCGCCCGAGGTCAGTGTGCCGCTGCCATCGAATGTGCCAACCGTTGTGCTGCCCTTCAGTGTGAGGGTGACGGCACCACTGACCGAGCCAAGGTTGGTCGTGCTCAGGTTAAGGGGGGTGTACAGTTTATGGTGTTCAATGTCGATACTGATTGCGTCGCCATGTTCCCATGTGTAGGTAGTGGTGACTCCTTTCATGCCGGTGCGGTAGGTACCAAGATCTTCATAGTAATAAGGCTCCGTCCTGAAGCCCACGCTGTCGACCTCGACAGAAGGCAACGAGGCCGAGAAGCCAGCGCCGAAGACATTGCCCTTGACGGTGCATCCGTCGAGCGTGGAGGTGACGTTGCCCTCCACCTTGCCAAGACTGCCGCCGCCGTAGAAATTGCCAGTTACGGTACAGCCCATCAGCGTCGAGGTGACATTATGTGTGGTGGCCAGGGAGAATTTCACATAGTCTACGAAGATACGCGCCACATTGTCAACATTGCCCGACATGGGCAGAAACTGGTAGTTAAACTGGGTGGATACACCGCCATAGGTGGAATTGTATTCCTGGGTATAGAATCTCGCCAACCATGCGTTCCAAGAGGCATCGTTACCGGCTTGATTATCATTGTGGGGAAAGTTTACTATGTTGTTATGGTTTCTTGGAGCTTGGCGGCTATAGGAGTTTCCGCCGTAGCCGGCACCGAAGAAGGTGCCGAAGGTGCAGCCCGTGGCCGTGGTGGTGACGGTGCGTCCAGCGTTCATATCGCCGAATTTGGGGCCGCCGCAGAAAAAGTCGATATGTCCGCCGTTGACGATGGTGTGGAGGTTGCCTTGCGCAGGTTTGTCGGCGTTGAAACTACCGGCGTAGAACTCCTTGATGTCGGCATTATCGATAATCCAGGTGATGTTGCCATTGGTATGATTGGTGGGGTGGCCAATGCCGTCCATTCCGGTGCCTGCTACCACGCGGAAGCGGCCGCCGGTAATGTAGCACTCGGCGTTGTCGTCACGGATGGTTACATCGGCACGGTAGAGGCCGGTGAGGTGGAACTGGTCGAAATCACCGCCCGTAACCGACACTGGAGAATGGTTTGCGTCGTAGTTCTGGTCTTGGTGCGTTCCGCGGTGGAACTCCTTGAACCACACGTTGCCACCCACATGGAAATAGGTGGTCTTATTGGCATGACCAGCGCTCTGCCCATTCACCCACTGCTCCATCACGCCGCCCTGCAGGATATAAGGTGCTGCAATACGTTCAGAATTGTCATACTCGAACTGCGTCTCACGGAATAGTGAGGTATTGGTACTCTCGAACCAGCCTTTAGGCTGCATGATGCCGAAGTTGTATGTGCCCGTACCACCGTACGATTTCTGAGCCATACCGAGACCTGGGATATTGATAAAGTCAACCCTCACGGGATGTACTTTTTTACGACTGTCAAAACGCAGGATATAGGAATAGTCGGGCTCGTTGTCGCCATCAAGGTCAACAGAGGTAACCGTATAGGGCTTGTCCATTGATGCTTCCATGTCATTATAATTATGATAATTACCCACAAGCACCACAGCATAATCATAAACGGTGTGATTACCCGGATTAGTCGTTCCTTGGAAAAGTCCCGAGTTCGAAGATGAAGTGGCGTTGCCCTTGGTGGTGAAAACCTTTTGGCTCTCTCCGGCGATGGAATAGCTGTTGCCGTTTGTGTATATCTGTCCGCCGCCGACATTTGGCACATTGGAGGCTGTACTCATGGCCTGATTGTACGTTACATCGGCGTAGGCATCGGCCAAGTAGGTGCATTTGGCCCAGTAGGGTTCGATGGTGATGGCGGTGACACCGTAAGGCACATCCCAGTAGGCACCCTGGTTGAAAACGCGGCCGCTCTCGCTGTAGAGGTCTTTGTTGGTGCAGTTTCGGTCGGCGAAGTTGTATGGGGTTGCTGTCAACACGCCGTCTGTATAGGTCACATCTTCACCAGTGCTATAGTTTCCAGGCGTACCGCCGGTGATGCCGACAATCTTCCAGCCGGTCACCACGCGGTTGCCGTTGTAGTTCTTGGTGCCCACATCGTTATAGTAGGGCAGCTGCACCTTGTAGTAGTTGAAGTTGAAATGCGCCGTGTCCTTGTCGGTGATGTTGAGCGTGAGTTGTGGAGTGGTTATTTGGGCTTCGTCGTCCCCAGTGCCGGGGTGGTTATAAACGGCACCGTCGCCCATTTGGATATTCACCGTCAGCGTACCCAATTTGCCGCCTTGGTTACGAGGTTTGCCTGTGGTGGCATTGGCGGCATCAATGTTCACCACTGAAGGATATTTATCGAACGGCATCAGTATGGGGTAGGGATGCGAGGTGCCGATGCTGTCGGGGGGCAGCACCCATTTGTACATTGGTGTTTTGTCGTAGTTTCCCGTGACCCACCAGCCAGCCAACTCGCGGTGGCTATTTAGGAGGTGACGGTAGAACTCAAAGCGCTGCAAGAAACGGTCCTCGGCACCGAGGGCACAGTTATAGGCGATACCCGTGGGCTGTACAAACGGGGCCTCGAGGCGGAAGTAGTTGTAGTTGCCCACGCCGTTTTGGTCGCCACGGTTGGTGATAATATTGCCGCCATAGATGGGTGATTTGTTGGTGCCGCCGGTGATGTCGCCGTAGAACATGCAACCAAATACCATGGTCTTGAGGTTATTGCTTGCAGTTGCCACATTGTTGTAGCCCACGATGCCGCCGACGTTGGTGCCGCCGGTAATGTCGGCATAGCTGTAGCAGTTGACCACGCGAGCCTCGCCGTCGAGTAAGCCCACAAGACCACCGACATTATCGCCGCCACCCACCAAACCGCTCAGGACGCCTACATTGTAGATACGGGCCGCACCGTTGGCGGTGCATGCAATGGCGCCAGTATTACCACTATGACTACTGATGCTAACATCCTCCAGCACTAGGTTTTTCACCGTGCCACCATTGACAGTGTTGAAGAGGGGGTCGGAGAGGCCTGTAATGGTGTGATAATTGCCATCGAAGATGCCCGTAAATGGCTCGGTGATTTCTGAGATTGCGGTTACGTCATCCTCGAGAATATAATGATAGGAAGCTCCGTCTGCGGAACTGGCCATATCCACAAATGTTTCAAAGTCATTTTGATTAGTAATGTGATATTTTCCTTCTCCATCAGGTGTAAGATCTTCATGGATGGTTTTTGTAGCCACATCAGAATTATCGTACCCAGAGGCCGTGGCAATGGCTTTGATGACGTCACCTAATTCTACTTGTATAGGACTCGAGTATACTGAACTGGAAGTTGTGGGGTCTTCACCGCCTATTGTATAATAAATAGTGACTCCAGTTGCAGGGAAAGCACAACTGATGGTAACGTAGTCTCCGGTTTTGATAATAACAGGCTTTGCGCACTTCAGGGTTACAGCGCCTGTTTCGACATTAGAATTAATCCATCCCTCCTTCACTGCAATGGCCTTGATGGTGACACCAGACACATTTTCTGTCAAGGGGCCAGTGTAAAGTGTTGAAGCTGTGGTAGGCGTATTGCCATCAGTAGTGTAATAAATGGTTGCACCTTCAGTAGCACTGGTTATGGAGATGGCGTTCGAGCCATTGTTTTGGATGGTCGGTGTGGCAACTTGATCGAAAGATACTGTCACCACTGGTGAATCATTATAACCATCTTTGGTGGCAATGGCCTTGATGGTCACGGTAGATGATACAGCAAAAGGCCCACTATAGGGTGTCCCTACAGTGGAGGAAGGTTCAGTCACTCCGTCCGTAGTATAGTGAATTTCAGCATCATCCGGAGTAGAAGTGATAGTTATTTGACCTGTTTCGCTTGAATAAGTAATGCTGGTAATGGCACATGACAAAGGATACTCTGTTGGCACGAAGTTCCAGTGAGCGTTGCTATTGTTTCTATCACTACGCAAATCAAGTTTCTCATTATTTGCGACACTACCAGGTACCATACTGTTGGCATAGTTGCTTACATCGTATTTAGACATTGCCAACTTAGGCATTATGGAATACCCAGCATTTCCACCATAGGAATTCACAACAACAAATTGGAAACGATCCTCATTTTCGGAATCATAATCTGACAATGCAAATTTATCATTTTGATTGCTTCCATTAATGGTTGTTGCCGTAAACTTCAAATATTTCTCCGATGATGCATTCACAATATAGTAATACTTGAGATTGTCAATATCAGGATCGGCTGCCGCTTCTTCGAAATACCATGCTGTTTTATTGTCATTTACAGATGAAATGGTCACAAAATTGGAACCATCGTAGGAGATATTGTATTCTGTGCTCTGTGCATGGTTGATACGATAGTAGTGTTTATCGCTGCTGGTTGAAACCACAAACGGTAACCCTGATTTCGGCCATTGCATGTCGGCTCTTGCCACAATCTTCCATTGGGAGTTTAGATCTCCAACAGGGGTGTTATTATAATTACTCACTTTAAGCCAAAGATTATATTGGGCATTGCCGCTTTTTTTGCTCAACCAGCCCGTTGTTCCTGCTTCTTTGGGATAAATCACCCAACTACCTTGTGTGATACCTTGTGGGGTATCGAATGAAAACTTGAACTTAGAATCGTCAGCATTAGCATAGATTGCAACCCCAATAGTGCCGTCACCGCCTACGGCCCCCGTTTTTTTCAAATATGTTCCAGTTTCCTTATTAATGATGTAATAGTACCCACTTTCGCCAGATTCCATGAAATACCACAACGCTCTCAAAGTAGGCGCATTGGTAGTGGAAGCCTTGGCGTCATCGGAGTGTGGGACAGCATAGAAACCTGTGGCGCCAACAGATTCAATCCAATAGAATTTCTCATTATGGTTAGTAACATCGTCAGGCGTAGTCACTACAAAAGGAAGACTTTGCCCCCAACCCACCAAAGGCAGGAGGAAAAGGAGTGTAAGAAGTGCGTGATTTATGGCGTTGCGGCCTTGCGTATGTTGGAGAATCGAAGGGATATTCATGGTTTTTTGCTTTTAATATTTATATTAAATAGTTCACGCGCACACATGTGTACACAAACGACTGCAAAATTACGGATTTTTGTAATACGCCGCCACAAAATTTTTTGGTGAATTCTGCGGGAGGGGGATGGGGGGGGGTAAGTAGTTGATAGTTAAGAGTTTATAGTTTATAGTTTGTAGTTTGCAGTTAGGAGTGGGGAGTTGGGAGGTAGGAAGTAGGAAGTTAGGAGGTATGAGGTAGGAAGTGGGAGGGGTCGGTTGGGGGTTGGGAGTTTGCGGTTGGGTGGTGTTTTTGGGGTTGGGGAGCGGGCGGTTGTTCAGCCCTGAAAGGGCGAATGATTTCAGCCCGATGTGAAACGTCGGGAAAACCGGCGGATGCCGGACGGAAAAAATGCGCGAAAGTGTTGCGGTGAAGGAAAAATGTTGTAATTTTGCAGGCGAATTCCAGTCAGGGGCTGCGTTCCAATCTTTCAGTGCGGTAACGGATTACATGACTGGATTTTTTTATTTCACTTCAATTTTGTTCACGCAATACTGCACATGTTTTCCTCCTGTCATGACCCCGATGGTCAGTTTGATGCGGAAATTCAAGTATTCTTTTTCATCGTCTTGAAAATCATGGTAAAGCAAAATCATGTTTTTGTATCCATTGCGTTTTTGCTCCCCTTCCTTCCGCGAGACAAACATGGGGAGATTCGCCATAGGTTTGGCTTCTTCAACGACCTCTTTCAAATGCTTGACCGCGTAAGTTGATTTCCAGTTGTGCAATGCTTCTCGCGCCGTTTTCTTGTCGCTTTCGTTCTTCACAAGAAAAACATCAGCGTTCAAGAACTTGTTTCTGATGTGATTGGAATTACACTCACGTTGCAGTTGTTTCCATAGATGCTCGTAGTAATCCATGATTAATGCGAATCGTTCTTTGCTCCGTTTCTTTTCTGTCGGAATGCCTTCGATGTATTCTGGTATTTCCATGATGATAGTGATATTGGTTTTCTCGCCGCAAAGATGCAATCCTTGTCAAGACAAAGCCGTTGATTAAACGTTTGTAGTCGATAGTAGTCGTTTGCTGTCGGATATGTGATTGGTAGTCTTTGTGTTGTGATTTTTGTCTTTTTATGCCGCGTTCGTCATTGAAATTTGCCTATTTTTGCCGTTGAAAACGATTACCGATGAAACAGCGCAAAGTCCCACATACCTTCGTTATTGTGTTCTTCATCATCGTCGTCGCGGCGGTGCTCACGTGGATTATCCCGCCCGGGAAATACGTTTCCGAGCAAGTCAACGGCGAGACGGTGATGACTTTTTATTATGCGGATCAACTGCCGGAAGGCGGCGCTTCGACAGGCTCAGCGACCGCCGAGTTCCATGCCGAGCCGCAGACGTGGCAGGTGTTTTCGGCGTTCTACAAGGGCTTCGTCAAGCAGGGCAACATTATCGTGTTCATCCTCATCATCGGCGGCGCCTTTTGGATCATGAACAAGAGCCGCGCCATCGACATGGGCATCCTGTCGTTCTTGAAGTTCACCAAACGCCTCGAACGCAGTAAGCTGATGCGCAAAATCGGAGTGAACAACATCGTCATCATCTTGGTGATGCTGCTGTTCAGCCTCTTCGGGAGCGTGTTTGGCATGAGCGAGGAGACCATCGCTTTCGCCTTGATTATCATTCCTTTGGCCATCTCGATGGGCTATGACAGCATCGTGGGCTTGTGCATGGTGTATGTGGCCGCGCACATCGGTTTTTCGGGTGCCATGCTCAACCCGTTCACCATCGGCATCGCGCAGGGCATCGCGGGCATTCCGCTCTTTACAGGCATCGGTTATCGAGCTGTCTGCTGGGCCATTTTGACGGTGGTGGGCATTGTTTTTGTGCTATGGTACGCCAACAAAGTGAAACGCAACCCGCAGTCGTCCATCATGTACGACGACGATGCCTATTGGAGGGCCGAACACGCCCAACTGTCAACCGACAACTGCCAACTGACAACTCCCAAAAAGGCTTGGTTTGTCTTTGCCTTCCTGACAGTGGTATTAATCGTATTTTCAGTGCTTTATCCGCAGACCACCTTGAAGATTGGCAACAGCGAAACCACCCTGCCGCTGCTGCCCGTCGGGACGGCGGTGTTTGCCCTTTTGAGCATCATCACCTTGCGGAAAACGGTGCATTATTTTGTCCTCACTTTGCTCTTCGCCACGGTCTATTTCCTGATTGTCGGCGTGCTGGGCTACGAGTGGTACATCATGGAGATTGCCTCGCTGTTTTTGGTGTTGGGCATCGCCAGCGGCTTGTCCGTCGACAAGAGTGCGAGCGACATCGCGAAGCTGTTTCTTGAAGGCATGGGCGACATCCTCTCGGCAGCGGTCATCGTGGGTTTGGCGGGCGGCATCGTCATCGTTTTGCAGGACGGCGGCATCATCGACACCATCCTTTACGGCCTCTCCCGTTCGATGAGCAACATGGGCAAGATTGCCTCGGCGGAAATCATGTACGGCATTCAGACACTGATTAATATCGTCATCCCGAGCGGCTCGGCCAAGGCCGCCATCACCATGCCCATCATGGCGCCTTTCAGCGACCTCATCGGTATCTCGCGTCAGGCCACGGTGATGGCCTTCCAGTTCGGCGACGGCTTCACCAATATGATTACGCCCACCAGCGGCGTTTTGATGGCCGCCCTCGGCGTGGCCCGCATCCCTTGGGACAAGTGGGTGCGCTTCATCTGGAAGTTCATCCTCGTCTTGGTCGTCATCGGTGCCTTGCTGCTCATTCCCACCGTGACGATGAGCTTGGCGGGGTTTTAGCGTCTGAAAAGGGCCTTATTTCACCACGATTTTCAATGTCCGGCTCCAACCTTCGCCATTGCTGAGGCGGAGCAGATAAAAGCCTCTCGTGACGCCTTGAAGGGGCAACTCGAATTGTTGTGTGCCGGTTCCGAAAGAACTTCTTCTTGAAGCAATCAATTGGCCTTGAAGCGAATAGAGTTCAAATTGGACTTGTCCAACTCTTGGATTGAGAAAACGCACAGTGGCGACATCGGTGGCTGGATTGGGCGCGATGGAAGCTTGGAAAATGGGTTCCTCGCTTTCGTTCACGTCCAAGTGGGCATCAACGGCGATTTTCATGGTCACGGGGAGGTGGTCGGAAGCGTCAAACAAGGCCTCTGCGACTTGGGGTGGAACGGCAGAATTGCTGTTTTGGTCGACACTTTGGTTGAAATGTTGCCCGTCATTGCCCACGGCGTGATAGGAGCCTTGGACATAGCGCAAATGGTTGTAACTGAACGCAATCTCGTCGGCCATGAGGATGAAGTCGAAACGGTCGTCCAAGCCGCCGCCTGAAAAACATTCGTCGGAATAGCTTCGTGTGGATTGGGTGTGGAAAGCGGCAAATTGGATGTTGTTGTTCCATGCGCCCACGCCGCCAATATGGGCGACAGGGTCCATAAACCGAACGTCGGGATTGCTGTACGTTTGGGTGAGCAGCTTGTAGCCGCTCTCGGTGGCGCCGTACATGTTGAAATCGCCCATAATCAACGCATTGTCAGTAGGATAATTCGAGTTGATATAATCCATGGCCATAAGCATACAGGCGCGGCGCGAGCTTTCGTAGCTTTGTCCCGCCTTGGGATGGGCCACGACGCAGATGAGCTTGATGGTGTCGCCGGCAGCCAAGCCCGGGGTTTTCATGTACAGCTCATAAACATCGGTGTCGCGCGGTTGGGTGTGCAGGGCCACATGCCGCTTCAGTCCCATCTTGCGCGAGTCGTAGAAGAGGTGATTAATGATGTTGCTGCCGGCATGATTGATGATGTCGTCCGACTGCCACCAGTTTGCCCCGTTGATGTTCAAGTTGTGGTTGATGAAGGCGTTCTGCAAGGCTTGTGTAGCTCCAAACTCGTTGACAGTCAGCAAGTCGGGCTTTACATGCTCCAAGATGGTGCGGATGCATTCGTCCTTGCGCTGGGTGTTGTTGTTGGTCTCGTAGCAGTCGGCAAAACCGCTATTATAGTTGCCGTATTCCAACAAGTTGTAGTGCATCACGGTCAAAGTATCTTGTGCCTTCGCCATTAATAAGGAAAAGGAAAAAACGAGCAAAAAAAGAGGAGTTTTGTATTTCATTTGGGATGAATTTATGCAGCAAAAGTAGAAAAAATGGCGTGATATTTAAAGAAATCTTATTTTTGCACCCAAATTATGCGAAGAAAAAGGTTACAAATCGGAATATGGGTCCTCATGGCCCTTGGGGTGGCGGTTTGCGGCTGCCATAAGGAAAAACAGCCCGTGTCGCCCATCGTAGGTCATTGGGGCTGTGAGGAATACATCAGTTGTCGCACCGACAGCCTCGGCGTTGAGCAATGGGATACTTTGCATTTCGAGGCCGTGGTCGGCGGCGAATATGAGCTGTTTTTCCGCGAGGACGGCTCGGGCTTGCTCAAGCTGAACAACAGTCCGGCGTCCGTCAAGCAGTTTTCGTGCAAATACCAATATGATGCAGAAAATCAGGTGCTTACGGTAGAGATTAGCGCATGGCAATTGTACGGCTCGCTCTTTTTGGAGGAAAACAACGCCACGTTTGACATGGAGCGTGTGACCGACTCTACTATTGTGGCCTCATGGACCAACCGACTCTCCGAACCACAGCCCTTTTTTGAGCGTTTCTTTTTAAAACGAATTGATTAACATTAAATTACAATAAGATGAAGAAAATTGCTTTTGTACTGTTTTGCGGTTTTTTCGCAATGATGTTTTCCGCCTGTCAGCAGGTCGACTACAAGACTTTTGTGGGCACTTGGGGTGTCGAAAGGGTTGAGTATGAATCCTACAATACCGACTGGCAAGGCAATCCTATCGAGGCCTCGATGGTGAGTAAGGTGTATGTCACCGACCCGAACGATACCAATAATGGTATCCACATGATTTTCAACGCGGACAAGACAGGCGAGTTGCGCGACAGCGCCATCGACAGCCTTTGGTTCGTGTGGAACGAGAATCTGGGCATTTATGAAGTTTACAGGGCACGTCCTGATGTGCCTTGGGACAGCAGCATCTACTGCCCCGACACGGTCTTGATCGACAAGTACACGTATTCCTACGACAAGGACGAGTCGGTGCTGTATTTGAGCATGACGGATGTTGTGCTTACTTACAAGCTGAAAATCACAGAATTGAATTCCAAGGAGTTCGTCTACGAGAACAAGTACTACCAAAATGTGAATACCGACAATAGGCTTTACATTGAGAGGTCGTTCTTAAGGCGCGTTTATGAGACTCCTTCGAAGTCGACCAGCCGCTCCAGCCAGCCGCGCTTCCATGTGCCCGGCTCATTGCTGAACGGAAGATAATCCCAATTGAACACAACAAAAAACTTAGGGCTGTCGCAGCTGCGGCAGCCCTAACTATTAACTGAAAACTGCTAACTCCAAACTTATTTGAAGGCGTTTTCACTCAATCCCTTGCCACTCAAGGCCAAATCCTTCATGTAGCCAGGAACCTCCTTGCCGAGGTACTTGTCCACATAAAGTTTGGCGAGGTACTGGCCGAGCATGAAGCCGTGGCCGCGCAAGCCAGTGCAGAGACCGACTTCCGGGTCGACGATGTAGCGAGGTTCGGTGTAACGACCAGCCCAACAGGCGAGGAAGCTGACTTCGCCCAAGTTCGGAATCCACTCGGCGAAGACCTCGGAGACAATCTCCAAGAACTCCTTGCTGTTGTACTTGATGTTCTGGCGGGCTTCGTAAGCATCGGTGTCGGGGCTGGCGCAGCCGATGATTTGGCCAGTGTGGGCCCACTGCTGTCCGTAGACGGCGCTGAAGCCTTTGTAATGACGACGGTCGATAATCATGTCCAACGGGCCGCCATTGGGTCCCATCATGGGCAGACGACGCGTGATGAAAGCTTGGTGCTTCACAGGATAGAGACCTGTGTCGAGGCCGAGCATGTCGTTGAACTTCTCGGCACCCCAACCCATTGCGTTGACGAAGTGGTCGCAGGTGTATTCGATGAACTCGCCTTCGTGAGTGCGCACCAAAGCGATGTAATGTCCATTGGCTTTCTGCACATGGAGCAGCTCGCAGTCCTCGAAGTAACGGCCGCCTTGCTGTACGCCAATCCAACGGATGTAATCGATGACGCGACCAGGCGTGGCCTGCCAGCAGTCGCGGGTAATCAAGGCATGACTGTAGGTGTCCTTGCTGTCGTCCCACAGCGGCGAAATCTCCTTCTTGAAGTCCTTACGGTCGATCATGTAGGCGTCGCTCCAAGCACGTGAGGCATCGAGTGACTTGTAGGTAGCTTCATCGTGTACCAAGTTGACGTAATGCGTCAGGTGGTAGTTGATGTTATGCTCCTTCTGCATGTTCTTGAAAATCTCGTGGTTGTGCACGGCAATGTCGGCGATGTCGGGGTTGGAGAAGGCCGGACGGCCACCACCGATGCAACGCCAGGAGGCACCACGGCTGTAGTTGATCATCACGGGTTTCTTGCCGGCTTCAGAGAAGTAACGGAACAAAGCACTGCCCGCGATACCACCGCCCGCGATGAACACCTCGACCTGTTCTTTCTTCACGTCGTTCATTTCAGGGAAGACAAAGACCTCTTTCGTGTGCGGGTTGTAGAGGTCGCCGAGACTGACTTGGTTCGACAGCGGGGCACGTGGCGTGGCGTCGCCGACCAGCTCAATGCCGTAGGAACGCAAAATCTGACGGGCACGTGGGATGCAGCGCTTGCCACGGCAGGGACCCATACCCATGCGGGTGATGTGCTTCAATTCATCCACGGAGATGGTCTTGCGGTTGCCAATGACGCGCAACACGCGATCAAGTTTGATGTCCTCGCAGTGGCAGACGTAAGTCTCGCCTTCGCCCTCGGCACCTTTCTTTGCGGCGAGGGGAGTGGTGAGTTCCTTGTTGGCATTGTAACGGTCTTTCAGGATAAAGCCCTTCACATCCGTCAACTCGAACACCATGCTTGCTTCTCCAGAGGGACGAGAGGAACGGGCTTTCACCCGAGCCACGTTGGTCTTGTTCGACTTCTTGAGGATCTTCTCAATGACGCCTTCGCCAATCTTTTGGCCGTCGTTGTCAACGAGATAGACCTCCGCGCCTTCCTGAGCTTCGTATTCGATGGGCAGGAAGCAGGTGGATTTCTTCACGTCGTAGCCGAAGATGGCCAGACCCGGGCAACTGGAGACGCACAGCATACAACCGATGCACTTGTCGTAATCAATTGTGGGCACGGTGTTGGTTGAGGGCTTGCTGATGGCGCCTTGCGGGCAACTGAACGAGCAAGGATTGCAAGCGAAACCATAGAGGCAGTCGGCCTGCACGAAAGCCTTGAGTTGCATGCGCTCAGGCGTAGGCAGGTTGGGCTTCTCCAGCACCCTGACGGGATGCTGTTGCGAATCGATATATTGTCTCGAAACTTCGAGATAATCGTCATAGTTGAACCTTACGCCAATGGCTTGGGCCACTTCGTAGGCCACCTGCTTGCCACGCAAAACCGCGCTGGTACCTTCACCGATGCGGATGGCATCACCGGCACCGTAGGTATTGAGGCCAAAGACCTCGCGACCCTTGACGAGCAACTGACTGTCAGGAATCAAGCCCGTGCAGATATTGATGATGTCGATGTCGTCAATGACCTGCTCAGTGCCAGGGATGGCCTTGAAGTTTTCGCACTTGGCGATGACGGCACCCACCACGCCCGTCTTGTCCTTGTTCGGGATGGCGCGCACGAGGGTGTAGCCCGTCATAATCGGGATACCGAGACGGCGCACACGGTTAGCCTGTACAGGGAAACCGCCCTCGCGGGGCATGGCCTCGATGATGGCCTTGATGGTGGCTCCAGCCTGCATACCTTGGTAGGAGGTCAGGTAGCCGATGTTGCCTGCGCCCACGGTGAGGACTTTCTTACCTAGTAAGGTATGCTCTTGGTTCATCATCTTTTGGAAGACGGCGGCAGTGTAAACACCTGGTACGTCGTCATTCTCGAAGGTCGGCATGAAGGGCACGGCACCCGTGGCGACCACAAGATGCTGGGCGTCGATGTAGCCCACCTCACCGTTTTCGATGTTCTTGATGGCCACGCGACCGCCTTCAAGCAAGTCCCAAACGGTGTTGTTCAAAAGGATGCCTTCATGGTTGTCGCCGGCCAACGTCTTGGCAATGTCGAAACCACGCATGCCGCCGAATTTCTTTTCTTTCTCGAAGAAGAAGAACTGGTGGGTCTGCATGTTGAACTGTCCGCCGATGCGGGCGTTGTTGTCAACGACGATGTTGCTGATGCCGAAGGCGTTGAGTTGTTCGCGGCAGGCCAGACCTGCAGGACCGGCACCAATGATGGCGACTTGGGTCTTGTAAATCTTCACCTCGCGAGGCTGAGGTTCCTTAGGCTCGGGAAGGATGTTGGCCTCGTTGTTGATGGAGCGCACTTCCTTGACGCCGTCGACGAGGGTGATGCAGATACGGCGGATTTTGCCGTCGACGAGCATTTCGCAGGCGCCGCACTTGCCGATGCCGCAGTTGAGGCTTCGGTTGCGTCCGTCGAGCGAATGGCTGTGGACGGGGAAACCGGCTTGGTGAAGGGCGGCGGCGATGGTCTTGCCCCGCTGACCTTTGA